>Ga0209611_10001026_pt1 | contig 46091 bp, 34 predicted proteins | sample S1TSphgellanicum_3_FD_187693 | JGI IMG/M metagenome (GOLD analysis project Ga0209611, IMG submission 187693) | Host-associated microbial communities from peat moss isolated from Minnesota, USA - S1T2_Fc - Sphagnum magellanicum MG (SPAdes) (version 2) | ecosystem: Host-associated > Plants > Peat...
CGGCACGGCAACTTGCAACGTTGCAAAATTTTTATTTTTATTTTTTTCTTCTTACTTGACGCTGCACCCAGTTTTAAGAATCTTCGAGGTGGAGGCCTTTGCACAAAAAAAATAAAGAAAAAAAAAATTAAATAAATAAAAAATAAAAAATAAAATAAAATAAAAATAAAAATTTCTAAGATATGTCATTCCCCCATTTGGTTTCATTTTTCCCAACTCCTTTTATCTTGGCTTTGTTGGTTGGTATAAGTATAACAGCACAAGTTCCCTCTGACAGTAGCAATAACAACAATAACACCAATAGTAGTTACACCAGTAGTAACAACACCAATAGCAAAAAAAGCCCAAGAACTCAAAGCCAAGAAAAATTTGTCACTTTCAACATTAAGTGATGGAAAATAGTTTTTCTAAAATTAAATTGCAAAGAAAGAAAGAAAACGTAATGTATGTAAATTGCAAAGAAGGAAAGAAAACGTAATGTATGTAGTGACCGTGTAATAGTCGCCATGAGCATTTAGAAATCCGGTCTAACTATGGAGGAAACTTTCCTTAACAAAGGAATTTTAGAAAAACTAACAAGAAAAGGGAAGAGCTTGGCTTTTTATATAACCGCCAACAAGCTGAAACCTTAAACAAGCCATAACCCTAAAACACTTAATAACGTATAATAACCTAAAAACGTACAATAACCCTAAAAGCGTACATTAACCCTAAAAGGCATGATTGGCATGCCCATAACTAGCCATCATGTATGAGGCCATGCATACAGGCATGACGCAGTGGACAAAAATTCCAACATAAAATGGGAAAGTAGAAAGAACTCAAACAAAATAGTTCATTTAATCAAGCACATCAAACCATTGAAAACTATATTAATATTAAATCAACCAAAAGAAGAATTAAACACTTGTTTATCTAATGGGTTCAAAATGAAATCCATTAGAAGAAAAAAGTCAATTAGAAACCCCAAGTTATTCAATTAAATTTCAAGAAAAATTTAATCATGGATCATGGATGATCATTAGGCAAAATGAATGAAAATGGGAGAAATATTAAACCAAATTTTAAATCAAGGAGAAACACAAAGCTGGCCTTTGTGCAAAATTTTTGTTCAAAAGTCCTTTAATTCAAAAATTTCCACAAGGTTGATGTATGCAATTCAATCCATACCCATAGAACATTTAATCCTTAATTTTTTCTTTTTCTTAAATGAAATTAGGGAATTTGACAACTAACCCACAATTGTAAACCAAGGAAATTAGGAGGGAAATCCCCATCAATTATTGATTGCATGTGTGACCTTCAAAATATTCTAGTGCCATGTTTTAATTACCCTAATACTTATTTTTAATCCATTTTCAAATCAGCATTTTTTTTTGGGAAAAAGTTTCACAAAATGTTGACCTTAGAATAAAAAAGGAATATAGTTTGTCACAAACTCCTTGTCTTTGGGAAAAAAACCAAATTTTGGAGAAAAAAAGGAATTTGTGGAAAACTTCACCATGAAAATTTCAACTAAATTGTCTTTTTCTCAATGTTCTGACATAGGAGTAGGCAGGGAGCATCCCGAGGTAGGTTTAACATTTATTGATGATATTTCTTAGAATTCTATTCATAGTTTTCTCCAAACGCCACCAAAGTAATGATAGATTTTGGGGGCACAGGAAAGTGACAACATTTCTTCAAAAGCCAACAAATTTCGTTCCCTTTTTGGGTTTAAAAACCCAGCATATATCATGAAATTGACAAAAAGTTTGCAGAAAGTTTATCAATTTTTGATGCTAAATCCAAGACTGAAAACTAACAACAATAATAATAATAATATCCTGTGGTCCAAATGCATGAGCAATGTTTGCAGAAAAAAGTGATATGGGAACTGAGTTTTATATTCAGGATTAAAGATGTCTAGACACCAGATATTCTCACGAGGAAAGTGTTGTAGTACTGGTTGTTACCTAGATACTGCAGGCTGTACAGGCCCCAGTAGGGTAGTGCCAACTTTTCCAAGAGAAACAGCCCAGCCATGTGGCCCCCATGTAAACTAGCTCGCTGTGTGCTTGACCAGACTGGGACCGGGCAAATCGAGACCACGCAGCGCAGTCAGTGGTGGTCGTCTTCGCGTGCACAGGCAGGAAAATCGTCATGTCAAGTAGACTCTGCTGCAGATATCGCCGACCAGTTAGTCATAAAACTAAAATTTATAAGAATTCAGTTTTTTCCAGAAGAGAACAATATTGTACTTTCTAATAAATGTACAAGCATTAATGGAATCATATGTGTAATTAACACAAGTGCTATTTCACAAAATATGTTTAAAATTGATTTTATTTAATAATTGGGTGTAAGCATGATGCAGTAAACAGTTCCTGAAGAATGAAAAGTAAACGTAATTTAAGCCCTAATAATTAAGTTGAAATTTCAACAATTTTGGCAACTATTTCTTGAGATCTATACTTACTCCAATGTGGTCAATTTTGGCTAGTAGTCTTTTAGACTACTTTTTAAAGCTACTTCCAGGGACTACATTACATGACGAACAACAACAGGGTCATTGGAGTACCCGAACTCCCACAATTATTCGAAATTTGTTAAGGTTGTTTGATGAGTTGGTAGCAATGCTAAAAGTTTTCAAGAATAAGCAAAAAACAAACGAAAGGAGTGTTGGATCTCATACACACGAATATTTGTGGTCCGCTTTTAGTATCGTCCTTATCTAGTTCAAAGTACTTCATAACCCTAAGAAATGACTATAGTCATTTCACATGGGTGTATTTTTTGAAAAGAAAAGATGAAGCCTTGTTAACATTCAAAGTCTTCAAACAAATGATAGAAAACCTCATAGAAAAAAAAGTATAGTGCCTTAGGATTGATTGTGGGGGGGGGGGGGGGGGGGGGAGTTTATGTTACATTCTTTTACCACCTACCTTCATGAGTAGGGCATTCGACGGTAGTTGATTCAACCATAAACTCCTCAACAAAATGAAATATTGGAGAGGAAAAACAGGACATTGTTTCAGCATACAAGAAGTCTGGTGCTAAAGATTAAATTATCGAAAAACCTATGGTTTGAAGTAGTCAACACTGCAACTTACTTGTTCAATAAATCTCTTACAAGGTTGAAATAAAGAGTAATTCCCTATGAAAATTTTTTAGGTATCAAACTTGAATTGAGTCATCTTCATACATTTGGGCGTAAGCCTTTGTTCACCACAAATAAGTTCAAGGCTTGGCTCGTTGCTCGGGATTTCAACAAAATGAAGGAATCAATTTTGATGAAACATTTACCCCCTAGTGAAATGGGGAACAATCTAATCAATTGTTGCACTTGCTATTCATTCAAATTGGCAAAATTTTGACTTAGATGTGAAAACAACCTTCTTGAACGAAGACTTACGTAAGGTCTTTATGCGACAACTTGAAGGTTTTTCATCTCCTGGCAACGATAGGAAAATTTGTTGCTTGCTTAAAGCATTGTATGGCCTTAAACAGGCACCAAGGGCATGGTACTCTAAAATAGATACCTACCTTAAGTCTTAGGGACTGCAAAGAAGTAATGCATATCATAATCTTTGTTTTCTTCATGAAAATGAAAAATTTGTCATATTAATCCTTTACATAGATGATTTACTATTGATCGGAAACCATTCAAAGAAGATCATCTAGTTAATGAAACAACTATTGCTTGCTTCTAAAATGGCTGATCTTGATGCATTTGTTTATTTTTAGCCGTAAAGCTTTTGCATCTTCCAAAAGGGATAATGATTATTCAAAGGAGGTACATTAGAAAATTGTTAGAAGAATTTAGCTTTATAGATTGTAATCCTCACAAGGTATCGATGATTGAAAATTTGAAGCTAGCTAATGAAACATGTACTCTTGTAGTAGACATCATTCTTTACCAACACATGGTGGATAAATTGATTTACCTTACTGATACTTGCCCAAACTTGATTTTTGCATTTGGTGTTATGAGTCGTCACATGGCCGTTCCCCAAGAAGCCCATCTAGATGTATCCTTCACATATGTGAAGGGTACTACAAATTTTGGAATAATATATTCGAAAGGGTTTAGTAACTTGCTTGAGGGGCATTGATGCAGATTGGGCAAGAGACAACGATGATCGACATTCAACGATAGGTATGTGTTCAAGATGGGGACTAGTGCTGTCACATGTTCGGAGAAACAACCCATTGTTGTTCTTTCTTCAATGGAAGCCAAGTACCGTGCTCTTACTGAAGGTGCCAAAGAATGTACTTGGCTATGAAGATTGTACGAAGAAATCAAAATTTTAAATTTGAACCTATTGTGATCTTTTGTGACAATCAGAGCATCATGAAAATTGTTAAAAATCTTGTGTTTCATGCGCATATGAAGCATATAAAAGTTTATTATCATTACATTCGTGAGAAATTAGAAAATGAAAAGGTTGAGTTGGTTCACATTCCATCCCAAAATCACCTTGCTGATGTCATGATCAAGCCTTTAGGAAGTTGAAGTTTGAGAAATTTAAAGATGATCTTGGAGTTTGTAGTCTTTCTGAAGCCAAACATAAGGAGAAGATGACATGATAATCCTCTTGTTGGAACTGATAAAGGGTGTTAAAATTAAAACCTTTCTTGATCAGGTGTCAATCCCAATAGTGATTTTCCTTAGTTTATGATCTACCTGCTAGATAAAATCACATTCTTAGCTCTTGCATTTTGTGGTTGATTTTCTTCTCTATCCCTTTAGTTTAGCTTACGCTATTTATTGCGCTCTATTTGTTGCCCTCTCACCCTCTTGTGAAATGGGGGGTTCATTTTTCTTTGTTTTGTATTCCATGGTTTGATCCTTCAATACAACATTATTATGCGTTTCTCATTTTTTTACACTTCATGCCTTAGTTATATGAATTCCTCTAAATTTGAGAAGTAGTTCATTCGGCTCATGGCACCTAGTATTCAATATGATGGGTTGACGTTGTGTTATCAAATCATAGTAAGATGGAATTAGTACTCCAGCTACTAGGGTCCAGTGATGCTCAGAATGCATATAATTCACCTGAAAAATTAGCATGAATTCTATGATACTAGGTCGCAACCTGGACAAGGGTGCTCCGTGAACCTTGCGTTGCTTGATCAAGTGTGAAATTTAAAATAGCTTGTTGTCCATCAGCAGGTCTGGCCAATCGAACAAGGAATCCTGAAAATTGTTAGCCTGATCACCAGCATTGTGTACTAGCTGCCAGTGGTCATGGTGTATAAGATCAGGACATCCTTCTAAGTCGTGTAATGTAAGACCTCCAGCAATATTAGATGTGACGGTGTTCAAGATGTAACTATCGATCATGTCTACACTAGTACTCTGATTATCATGACAGCAGCTTCCTGGCATGCTAGAATCACTCGAGATTGCTTCAAGGCTTTCCAGATCGGCGCCAGAGCTGTTAGTGGGCTCTGCAATATCATGCCTGCCGGATGGTCCTGCAGCAAGTTCTGGCAAACTAGAGAAACGTTTTGCAGTCATGTCGGTGGCCAGTCCTTTGTCTTCAACAGCAGCTGCTTCTTCTGTAGCTGTCGATGGCAGATATAAAATTGAGACCCCATTTTGAGGTTTTAGCGGTCCTGCAAGCTCCACCTCCTGCTGATCACCGTCTTTCATTCGTGAAGCAATAGCTATTGAAGCCATTTCTCGCTCGAGCTTCATCTCATGGCCGGCAGCTGGTGCAGCTGCCGCTTGATCCGGCGTTGCAGTAATTTTGGATAATTCATCAGGATGGTCCAGTGCCATGAGATCATCAGACACTTCGGCTAGACATGCTGCAGCAGCTGCCGCAGGTGGTGGCACATGGGGCAGCTGGAATCTTTTTTGTTTCTTGCTCATGGAGGTGCAGGTGTGAGTACCAGAATAGGTGACTTCAAAGAGGGACGGATCCGCGTCTGTGCGCTGCACCGTCTTCTTTGCATTGCACTCCTTTACACTACACTTGTAGTATGCTCTGTTACATATACAGCACACCACATGAACAACCGATTAATTCATCAGCAGCCTGCAGTTGTATGGAAATGAAGCTGAGCTGCACTCGAGAAGACTCTACAATAACTAGAAGATCATATACAAAATACCAGAGAATGTGGTTTTTTTGCACAAAAAAGCGATGGCTCTTGACACATGTGTGAGATAAACTTTGTGGTTTCATTCATTACAATGTACAATATGTGTTGTTTATTTAGCCACAGATTACAGTAAAGCACTTCCAGAAATTTCATAGTGTATTTGGAGCGCACCTTAAAACGGTAAGATTCACTCTACTACACACCGGAGGGATCTTAGGTTTTTTTGTATAAACAGGAACATTTCATTCTGAAATTTTCATCCATACAAATTGATGAGGGGAGGCAGGTGCTTTTTGCTTGGGAAGGCTCTGGGACGAGGGCCTAACCAGAATGCGGGGACCCCCTTGGCCTGCCACCTGGGCCAAGACCCTTAAGGTGCATTCACATTTGGTGTTAAGTCCCCTAACACCAAGCTAGTCAATTAGAACCTAAACCTGTTTACCACAAAGATTTTATGTTACATTAACATTCACTTAATATTAAACAATCGCCCATTTAACATTTGGTGTCACCTAAGATGCCACCTAGAATTTCACTTAGCACTGACTTAACAGTAAGTGTGAATGCACCTTTATTCTAGTAACTTCCCTGACCTCAGGCCTTACCTACTGCCACTTAAAGTGACAAATTTACATTAGGTAATGCCACATATTAGAAAGTGGCAAGAGTTTTAGTACTAATATGGATGATATCAATTTCCTTACCTGCAAAAGTTTGCATTTCGAATGCTTTTCTTTCCGTATTTCTTCCATCGTCGGTGTCCATCTTGGGGAATCGCCTTCTTGGTGTCAACGCCTGGTCGTAGACGTTGGTACGCTATCATCACATCTTCCCGTACAGCTTCGTCGCCATCTGCGGCAGCGGGTGCTTCTCTGGAAATAAAAATCAGGCAGGTCATGAGTTCCAGGTTTCAAAAGGGAAGTTCAAGTTTCTTTTCTTGTAACCCTCGACGTCGTCGTGAGCAAAGTTCAGGTTCTGTACACGAGAGTCGACACAAAGTATACCACACGACCGTACATATCTTTGGGCACCAAGCTTTTCTGGACCATAGCCGGAGTTGCTTGTTTCACCTCAGCCACCATGGAAAACCTTCGTTGATTATCCGTAGTTTTGGGAGAAAGCTCTGAAAGGGAGGAAGGTTTATTCACAAAAAAACTTTTTTTAAGATTCCATGTTGGATCATAAAGAAAAAAAATGAATTTTCCCCTATGCAAACATGAAATGGTTTTGTCAAATGACAATCGGAAGATACAATGATGAACTGTTGTTTCTACAATGGGAAAATCGGAATAAAGCTTTGAAATATTGGCCGCACTATTCCCTTGGAGAGCTTTCTCTATGTTTTGTTAATTCAACTTTAATTTGTCAAAGGTTTCCACTCTTTTCCCTATAGAGAAGTTTCTTGCACATGATTAGCCCGCTCCTTTTTGAGGATTCCTGAAATGCAGAAAAGATCCCCAGGGACCATTGAAGAGTAACACAAGTTGTATATGCCTTGATTGTTGGACCAAGACTTTTGAAACATCCGACAAACGCGAGCATTTCCAGAATCACCCAAGGTCTAAATTTTCTACTTTTAAAAATAAAACTTTTTCATCTCAAATAGTCGACTGAAAACTTGATAAACGTGGGGCATTTTCCCATTAGAGTGCTCTGGACCAATCATTACAGTTGCTTTCCATTAATGTTTTCTAGCTATATATTTGACATTGATTAATTTGCATATTTTCAATGTAAGGTGAAAACATACTAAGTCTGATCAATATCAATATATATCAAATAAATTTAAAACTATTTCAATTACAAAAATATGTTTTAAAATTTTATTTAGCAATAAATGTATAATAATATTTTCTTTAAAAAAACCACTACTATTTCAAAGAGAATTTTTAATATAAATAAACATTGCATTATTTTTTCAAGAAGAAAAATTTGATAATTTTGTTTTGAATCACAAAGATGAGACCTTATTATGATTGAAAACCAATAAGTTATACATTCTATGTACATTAGTTTTATTTAATTTTTTCATCTAATTTTTAGATAAAAATTAATTTTGATTCAAAATAATCTTTAAATCTCAAAATATTATCATACAAATTCTAAATTTTTTTCTTATGTTTAGCATATCCAAAAATGTTATTAATTTTAATTTATTGCATACTATAATACTTATTACACATCATTTTTGTGGGGGTGAATAATGATTCACCGTTAGTGCGCTTTCACGCTATAGTTGCAGCTCTCTAATGAAAAGCCTCAGTCCTGCAAGCTAGCTGCTAGCTTCTTGTGTAGCAATTTTGACCAGGTTTAGGGTAATTATTTGCAACCGTAGGAATTGTTATGCACATTGTCAACGTCTCTCTCTCTCTCTTTATGTGTATATGTGACGGTTTACCTGTCGCGTTTCAGATGACTTTCGCTGCGTTTTAACGTCATGGAGATGCTTCTAGGGGTCTTTCCCGGAGCGTCGTCGTCATCGTTGTCGTCTTGAATAGCACAGCTAAGGTCGCTCTCGTCAGCCCTAATTTTGAGATGGACCATGTTGGAGGATAAGCTTCGAGGAAAGGCTTCCGACGTGCAGACCTGCTGCTGCTGCTCCACTGGCTTGTGCACCAACTTATTGCACTGACCAGCTAGTGGGGCTGCAGCCCCGATGTGCTCCATGGCTGAATCGACCTGAAGCTCGGGCCAGTCATCGGTTCCCATTAGTCCTAGTTCCGGATTCATCATCCCTTTGAAATTCTGTCCTTGAATGGGTTCCAAGTCGGGAGCTAGCATGCTCAACGACCGATCTAGCCCAGGTACAGTCTCACCATTTGCTGCACATGCCGCATCATGTAATTAATTATACACTACTGTAAAACATTTGATCGGCTTTTGTTATAACAGTTGGTGTCAAACCTTTGTTTATGTCTTTGAAACGATCGCTTATTCCGATCAATACTACTCGAAAGAAACCAATACGAGGAGATCATCCTTCATTTAATTTTTTTTTGAAGCACCACAGCAGACCTTGACCTGACAAGCTGTTGGCACCCCCAAGTCAAGCTCATTAGCAGAGGGCTGGCAGGAGTTTCACCTGCACACCACTAGGTTTGAACCCGACAGAGTTCCAGAATGGACTATGCCAGTGAGTCATCAGCCCTCTGGTTCTATCCTTCATATTAGTTTTGAGGCTTCCGCTACCCATCAACCGTTTATATTCTTGCTTATCCTATTGCTTATGCCAAACCTGGTGAAAGTCATGCGAAAGTTGAGAAACTAAGCAAAATGCAAGGTAGTAAAGTGCCAGGAGACGCTCTAAGAAATCGGTGCTGATCCAGAAAACGACCTCACCGTTATCGTTTTTGAATCAGCACTACTCTCATAGCAAACACTCCAAGCCAACCATGTGTACCCCTAGCAATGGGTGCTGATTTTCACTTTTCTCATTAGCGCTAATCTGTGTCGAGATAAGCACAGGTTTGACACCCACTATTAATCACTTGCAATTTAATCTGGAGAGCTGATGAAGCCTAAGGAAGAATCACCAACTACAGTCAGCAAGATATCTGGAATTCTGGATCACCGCCAAGTCCTTTGCACGGTCCAGCTCTTGCACTGCAAAGACTTCGGACTTGCAGGATACAATTGATCGCTAGTCGTGACTCCGACCATGCTTAGCGTCTTCCTTTAGATGAACGTCGATGTCGGCCAACATTGGCGAGCTAATACTGCAGCTATAGGGGCTGCCAATTTCTTCTTCTTTAAATTTAGCCGGAAGATCTAGAGCAGGAAGAACTGGCACATTCAGTGCTCTCTGATCATGAGCAGGAAGGATTCTTGAATAGTACCTGATTGGTCAGCTCGGGTTCCAGCCGAGCTGGTTCCTCGCGAGTAGTTACCCAGGAACTGGCTCATGCGAAAATCCCTGTCTTGCGAGCCTGCTGAGTCCTCTGTCCTTCTCGGAATTCCAACCGCACTCAAGGGCGCGTGAAGTAATGTGAGGTTGGAAATGGCCTGCAGATTGGGGTACCTCCTGGGCATGGACGTTGCGCAGGCCTGCTGCTGTATTCGTGTTGCGGATGCAGGAGATTGGGCTGTAGTAGTACTGATCTCTTTGAGTCGACAAAGGGCAAGGTGGCACCAGTCTAATGAATTCTCAATCTTACCCATCAGAGGCCTCAAAATCCTTTCTGGAACTAACTCCTGGCTGCAAGTAGTTTGCTGCTGCTGCTGCTCCTGCTGGTTGCAGCCTGCTTCCAGCTGTTGCTGCACCTGATCACCAAATTGAGAAGTTCCAGCATTTTCTCCCAACTTATCAGCAGGAGTACTGCACGTCGATAGAAGTATCTTCCACATATCCTCTTGGTCTCTTATGGCCCTACTCAACATCTCTTGGATCTTCTCTACGTACTGGATTGATTCCCAGTCTCCCCCCCCCATTCTCTTCATCCCTTGGCTTAGGTATTTCCCAATTTTCATGAGCACTAGCTAGATCACTGCAGCTTGATATATTTCAGGCACCTAATCTCTTCCAACAATGGCTGATTACAAACTGATTCCAAAAAACAAGAGAGAAGAAGCAAAACTCTTTTCAGCGGGACCTATATATATTTGGCAGCAATTAGAAGATGTGAAACATGAACCGGATCGTCAGCTGTCTCGTCAAGTACTCTTTGCAAAAATTAGTTTCTTCTCTTCAATGCAATCTCTTGTTTACTAGGAATTATAATAAGTGGCACTACAGAATGATTTCAGGCTGCTGATCTAGAACTCACGGGCTGATTAGTACTACCGACTGCATCCAATTACCAAACACAAGTGGAAGAAGAAGAAGAAGAAGAAGAAGTAGAAGAAGAAGCTTGCAAATCTCATCATGAGCCATCCAATTGTAGACTAGTTATGACAAGGAAAGAAGAATATTCAAAAATCACACTAGCACACGATTTCTAAAAACCAAGTGAATTAATCAAATTCAGTCGCAATTTGAATAGTCGACAACAACAATGGATGCAAATGAATTCATCAAATTCAGTGGCAATCTGAACAGTCAACAACAACAATGGATGCAAATGAATTAATCAAATTCAGTCACAATTTGAACAGTCAACAGCAAGCATAGATGCACCAGCAACTCATCTTGCAGATCAATGTTGTATAAATTATACAAGAACCCAAAGCATAAACTTTAATGGTTGAAATTATTAGCTAGTTCAGCAAAAGCAAACTGTTGTTAGTAAAAATTTCTGGAGCTCCCCATCAGATTCTTTTGAACCGCAGCTAACTAGTGATCTCTCTCTCTCTCCCTGTGCATATATGATTCTTACATACAAGTGTGTGAAGATTGCAACTACTACTAGTGCAGATCATGATTCCAAGACTGCCTAGTTCACGAGCATACCATGCAGAACTCCCAGCAGGGAAAGCCTTTATTTCAAAGTCCCCGGTCGGGGAGAACGAGTGAAAATTCCAATTGATGAATTCATGGTGGTCTAAATGATGTAAAAGATGTTACTTAGTATTGGGTCAGTGTTTTGCCACGTGCTCTATAATGTACAAGCGTCTAACCAAAAGAAAAGAGAAAAAAAAGTACTTTAAAGGAATTTTGGAATTTTATAATGTTTAGAATATTACATGAATAAAGTGTTTTTTCTTTTTTGCACGTTCATGAAAATAGAATATTAAGATATTGTAAAAGGTTGTGAATATATTATTTTATTGGATGTTCTTTGAAAAGTCCTTTTTGAATCATTAACCAATTTGGGGTGATGGGACCAGATTATAGTTTTTTCTCCAACTTGAGATGTATCTTTGTAAGTTGCTAGCAAACAAGAAAAACCCTAAATAAAAAACCAACAATGGCAACCCATCTGTCAAAGTACAAGTAAACACAACTCAAAGAAAAAAAAATGAAAGCCAACAATCAACAAAAAAATTAGGAAAAAAAAATCCTATGCAAATATGATCCAAGGCTATGAAATGATAATCAATGATAACAAAGAAAACTTAAGACAAAAAAATTGTCATCTATCACAAATTGACTAGTGATTAGCTATGGCTATAGCATTAGCTTTGATGTGTGGAAAAGATGAGGAATCTCGACCAAGTGTAGTAGTTCGTTGAAAATCACGATGATTTGTGCATGCTACAGGGTTATGGACACATGTTGTTGATAATGAGAAATGAACCTCGAGGGGATTAAAGAAGACCACTGATAATGTGCAATAGTGATCTATGCACAAGTGATCAAGGTGAAAATCTTTTAAGGTGTGCCACACAAGACAAAAAGGGCCTAATCCTTATTACAATCCTATTTTAAATTATTAAATTTTTAGATTCCATCATAATCATCATAAATGTGTTTTTACATAGTAAAAAGAACTAAGTAAAAAAGGTAGAGAAAGTGACGTCACAATATTTTGTTACACCTTAAAAAAACTGCACCCATCCAAAATGTATCAAAACAAGAATGAAAACACCCATATGTTTTAATAACAAAGGGAATGAAATCATCACCTATTGTTTATTAACATAGGATCGTGCCTTTTCCTGAGCAACCATTGTTGCTACATGTGCTATTGTTGTCAATGTTCATTGCACCATATTTGTGTGAGTTGAATTAACAATGACAATGTCCATCAAAATATGGAAGTTGTCTCTAATAATAAAAATATCCATTCGTTGTCGAATGTGGTGAGGGAAAAGGGGGGAGACCTCCTCTGAACATGTGTTCCACTTTCCAAAATAATAGTTGCAACAGTATCCTGAAATGTGTCATGGGCTATTATATGTTCATTCCTATAAGGACACTAACACAAATGGGTATCTAAATCGTTAGTGGTATGACACATTAACATCATAAAAGGTGTGCAACTATAAGATGTGGCAAACCAAAATGAGTATGTAGTGTTGTAAGAAAGTGAATCAATGATAAATGAAATGTTGGTGTGGTAAAACAAATTAAGAACTAAGCACTTGCCCCTGGACTCGCACATGAGCGAAGACTTGCTTGTGCAATATCTGAAAGAGTGTCTATTAAAAGGAAAGCAAACTCCTACTCATGTAAACGTTCCATTAAAAAAACTTACAATCAAGGGTAAAACTAAACCATTAAGTTTTCAAAAGGTGGGCCATGAAAATGGACACCTTAAGGTAACATGGTTTGGACATTTCGTAATGCCATCTAGAATGGGGAAATGTCAGTTTCAACATGTGCCATTACATTGAGAAGAATAAGGTGATCATCCTATTGAAAATGAATGATAAATGTAGGAGTGATTAATGCCCAACACCTTAAGAATGCAAGGGCAATAGTCCGAACCACAAAAGGGAGGTTGAGCCTACCTGAAAATGCAGGAAGAATGGCTTGACGATGAACTAGATGACCGATAGAACCACCAAAAGATCCCACACTAAGTAACTTGCGAACAAAGTATTTCCTTGGGTGGACTAGGACACAAATGAAAGCATCCTTGGGTGGTACCATTAAGAACCACCTCAAAGAATGGTTAAGGAAACAAAAACAAATATTTTATTTTTAGGTTTTGGGACCTTAAAAAACCAATGTTGGTAGGTTTTTTATTTTTTTCGATAATCTACAAGTCAATGTATTTAATAATTTAAGTTTTGGAAACCTTTTTTACTCTATTTGTGTTCATTTTTCATTTGTTGGCAAATGAAAGCATGAAAAAAAGAACCAATTGTAACAAAATTAAACTCCTTTCCAAGGATTGCATTTTCCACATTGCAATTTTCTATTAGTTTATACTACATTTTTCACATAGTTTTAAAAACTAAATATCAAATTTGAGGCCAAATTTATGATGTATAACATGATAAAAACTCAAATTTTTTTGTATCAAGCCTTACATTATAGTCAAATTTATAAAATTATTTTGAACCATGATTATAAATTCAAAACTATAATAATGTTTAAAAATGTTCGAGTATTAAAATTTTAAAAGGTATATGTATTCTTATTTTTAAAATGTGGATCCCTTTTTATGGAATATACTAAAGTTCACAAAAAGATTGAAGCAATTGGTGAACATTTAATAAAGAAAAAGGACTTTTATTTTTTAAAAATCATTTGGCTACATGTTTTTCCTAAGTGTTTTAAACATATAAAAAGATTCTTGAAACATGGTGAATTTTCATGAAAATTTTGTAGATGCAACTTTGAAAACTATATAAAAAATTATTTCAAAAATAAAACAATTTTTTTGATATATGTTCCCATGGTGATTTTTCAAATTTTCAAAAAACAATTTTTAAGGACTATCCATACATTGTTTGGTTCATTTTTTCCTACTTTCACCTTGCCAGAAAGTTTGTGAGTTTTTTTGAACCCTATGTTAATGGGATTCTTACATTTTTCCCACTAAATGTAGATTTTTTAAATTAATTTTTAATTTTTTCTTTAAAATTGAAATGTGCTTGTATAAACAAGTTTACACAACAGCCTACAAGTTCATTGTTTTCAAAAAATTTAGATGTCGAAAAACTATTGTAATCAAAACTTAGAAATAGAAATTTTTATTTTTATTATTCATAGAAAAAATAAATATGAAATATGAACAAATAAGAAAATAATCATCATCCATGTCTCTTATAAGTCTATATACAAGTTCAAAAATTCAACTGTTTTATTCAACATGTACCTAGCTAAGTTTAAATAGTAACTAGCCATTAAACCAAAACTAAACAATGAAAAATTTAAACTTATTCCACCACTTGTTTTGCCAAACAAAATTCTTGTCCTATACTATTGGTTTGAAATAACATTATAACCGATTTCTACACTTAGTACCTGTTACTAAATTTTTTGGTTGACACCTTAAAAATTTGTGGATGGTTTAAAAGGTTTACATTTTTTTAAGTGTATTAAATTTTGGTCACAGTATCTGTGTTTTTTTTTTCACTCTTTGACCTAGTCCTATTTTATCATATCCAGGACACAAAGTGAGTAATATTGATAAAATTTAAAAATATGATAGTCTTAGATATTGTATTACAAAATGTTTGATAATTCATTAATTAATTTATTATTTAATATTGACAGGGATAAAAATATTAGGGAAAACTTGCTTAAAGACTAGGTCCTTTTCATTATGAATGGTACACCTTAAAAGATTTTCATTTTAAAGAATCTTTGAAGTATATGATTAAGAGCCTTCAAGACCAAAAATAAAAAACCTTTTTGGGCCCCAAAAAAAAAAAAAACCTTTTTGGGCCCAAAAAAAAAAAAAAACCTTGTTTTTTGTTCATAAATGATGGAACTTATATTGGCTTGTACCCCAAAATGTCCCCATAGCTATGAACAAATAGTCTAAATACTTGGGTTGTTTATTTTTTCCTCTAATGGATGCATTTGTGATTGAACATATTTTTTAAAAATTGCCTATGAACCCGTCAGTGGTCATTGATGTGGCATTTTTGTCAATTTAAGTAAACTAAGGTTGGCATAAGGTTGTGGGTGAGTACATGTAATGAAATGCTTTAAAACATTATGAAATGTTACAATGCTTCTTACCAATGCACAATTGTAGTCCAAGGATTTCCAAAGTGGTCTTTCAAACAACACTTGCATTTTGATATCAATAACTTGATTATGATTGATTTTAGTTCATTGTGTATTTAATCAATGACCTTGAATAAGTCTATAGACATCTAAAACTCAATTGGTAATGTTTTTTTTATTTTTAATTGTGACTTATTGGGTACTTATCATTAATCAACAATGTAAAATTATGTAAAATTATATGGCAATTGATTATGATTGATTTCAATTTATTGCCTTCTTAGTTGAATTTGAACAAGTTTGTAGAACTATGTAGTTCAATTGAGTTCATCAAATTAGGATTGATTTTAGCGAATGAATAGTTTTTATTTGGCCTTGAGCATACCTCTAGGGGTTTGTAGCTTATTTTGCAACTTCATTATGACTTTACAACCCCTATTGGGTCCCCATTTGAACTTTGAATTTTTTTAAAAGGTTTATAGTCCAATATGATTATTTGTGATTGATCCAATGTTTTGGGGACTTGGGACCTTATATGAACATCTAAAACTATGTAGGGGTTTGTAGTCCATTTGTCAACTTAATTATGATTGATTTTGGTTCATTGTGTATTTTTTTGAACTTCAATAGTGATGTGAGGTCTATAATTCACTTCATAATTTAATTGCAAATTCACAATTCATATATGGTGTGACAAATTTGTAAAAGGAACTAAGGGCCCCAAGGTAAAAATCTTTTTCCAAGGATTGCAAGACACATGTAATTCATAACCTCTATTATATAAATATGAACAACTTTCACTACTAAAATTCCTAAATTTGTTTTACTAGAAATTTTTTGTCAAAAAAGACCCATTTTGGGAAGGCATGAAAAAAGCCTTTTAGTCATTTTTTGGACAAGTCATTTTGAACCTATCCATTATGACTAGGCCGTGTGCTTTTTGACCAAGCATAGGTGGGCATTTTTTACTAAGTCATTTCAACTAGTACTTTTGATTAGTCATTTTGACTAGTCAATACAACAGTCAAATGATTTTTTGACTAATCAAACACCATTTTGATTAGGCAAATGCCATGTGGCATTTAAACATTAGCCACCTAGGCTATGCCACATGACATTTAAACATTGGCCACCTAGGCTATGCCACATGGCATTTAAACATTGGCGATTAGACTATGCCACATGGATAGAACCTAAGCAACCTAAATTAAGCCTAAAATTAGATACCTACTTCTAAAGTCCCTATGTTTAGGAACCTACAACCTAAACTCCTAGGCCTAGGTCTACAAGCCTATAATTAACAACTAGGTATAAAAGCTTCAAGTAGGTTAAGGCAACCTAAGCTATGACTTTTACAAGGCTTAAATGTACACCACTTAGATTAAGCCTACACTTACATGACCTAGGTAGGAAAATCTTATTTCATTTTGCATTTGGCCTTTAAGGTTGAGCCTTTTCAATTGGTTCATCCCAAGTGGCCTTCCTTTTTGAAATATTTTTTGTGTCTTGAATGCTTATGGTGCATCTATTTATATTGTTCATCATTTGGAAAAAGATGATTAACAATATGAGACAAATTTTTAGTAGGGATAAACATTTTCATCTCCACACAACACTAGAGCCTTTTAGTTCACACAACATTATTCTTAAATAACTAAGTAAAATACATAAATAAATAAAGAGGTAGGTAAATATGTATGTTAATTAACTTGAAATAAAAATTAGTAATAATTAATGTCTAGTTATTTAATTATAATTAATAATTACAACCAAATTATGATCAATCTTTACAAATTTGACCTAATTCATTATATATTATCAACAATGTATTCGTAATAATTAATACTTAACTATTTAATTACACATTCATTAGTGTATTTTAGGTCAATAATTAGTTAATTAACTAATAATTTATCATAGGTATATAATTGGCCTACCTTCACCTATATAATTAGGTTACCTATAGGCTAAAATACAAGTAAATAGGTGGAATATAGGTAGGGTTTAGGTAAGGTATGTATAAATAAATACATCTACATATAAGCTAATTATATTTAAGCTATTTAACCACATACTTACATTACATAAGTTAAATAGGTGGCTATTTTAACATACGAAAATTTAATTATGGAAAAATTATTGATTATTAAACTAATAATGGTTAAACCAACCAAAAATTTAAAATAATTTTGAAAAAATAACCATGATTAAATTAATTGTGGTTCAATTAACCATATCTAAATAAATAATGGTTAAATAAATAATGACTAAATTAATTTTGGGTAAAATAATTATGGAAAAACCAACTAGGGTTAAATTAAAATTGGTAAAATTAACCATGAGTAAAACAATATGGTGAAATTAAACATGAAAAAAGTAAATAAGGCCAAGTTAATTAATGAATAAATATTTTATGGCTAGACCAACCATGGCACAACCAAAAATGGCTAAAAATAACCATGAATACAATAAATATGGTTAAATTAACCATAAGTAAAGTAAATATGGCCAAACTAACCAATGAATAAATATTTTACGGCTAAACCAACCATGGTTAAATTTACTAATGAATAAATATTTTATGACTAACCTAGAAATGGCTGAACTAACCATGAATTCATTAAATATGATTAAACTAACCATAAGTAAAATAAATATGGCCAAATTAACTAAAGAATCAATATTTTATGGTTAAACCAATTGTGGCTAAACTAACCATGAATAAAGTTTATATGGCTAAATTAACCAATGAATAAATATTTTATGGTTAAACCAACTATGCATAAATTAATTATGGCTAAAATAATATGAATGAAATAATTATGGCTAAAATCAAAATGGTTAAAATAATTATGGCAAAATTAACCATGCCTAAACTAGAAATGGTTAAACTAACCATGAATAAATAAATTTGATTAAACTAACCACTAATAAAGTTAATATGGCTAAACTAACTAATGAATAAATATTTTATGGCAAAATCAATTATGAAAAAATTAATTATGGCTAAAATAAACATGAATGAAATAATTATGGCTAAAATCAAAATGGTTAAAATAATTATGGAAAAATTAAACATGGTTAAACTAAAAATGGTTAAAACAAACTATGAATGAATAAATTTGGTTAAATTAACCATTAATAAATTTAATATGCCTAAATTGAACAATGAATAAATATTTTAAGGGTCTATTAATTATGGTTAAATTTATTAGGGTAAAACAATAATATGTAAAAAATAAATATAACTAATTTAGTTATGTTTATAGTAACCATGGTTAAATTCATTATGGGAAAACCAATAATGGCCCAACTAAGAATGGTTAAATTAATTATCATGGTTAAATTTATTAAGGCTAAACCGACTATTATTAAATTGACAATGGTTAAACTATTTATAATTGTTAATTTATTTTTATGGTTAAATTGGTCAGAATTAAATTAAATATGGCCAAAAAAATGATGAAACAATTAATTATGAATAAATGAATCATGGTTAAATTAAATATAGTTAAACTAGCCATGGTTTAAACATATACAACTAAACAAACTATGGTTAATTAAACATGATTAAATTGACCATGGTTAGATTGGTTATGGTTAGTTTTAATTTTAATTAGTTTTTTCATAGGTAATTAAGCCATAATTGATTTCAATATAATCAATTTAACCATAGTTAGATAAACCATATATATATATATAATTAGTTTAATCATAATTAATTTGGTCATGATTCATTTAATTATGATTAGCTAACTTTTACATTTTTCAACTTTTTAAAAATTGATCAAACATAGTCAAAATGTTAAATGTAATGTCAAGATACCCAATTAATATTGGAATTTGTAATTGGCCTTTTTTATTAGGCCATTGGCCATTTTGACTAGGCTTACTTAGTTAACCCTATTGATTGAGTATAATAGGTGACCTTATTAATTAGGGAACTTGCCAATTTGACTAAATTAGGTTGTCTTATTGACCAAACCATTAACCAATTTGATTAAATGGTATTTTAAAGTCCAATTTGACTAATTGTTAAATCAGTCACTCTAATCAAATTGATTAGTCAAAAGATACCCATTATCATTCAAGCCCTTGGCTTTCTAAGAAAAAAAAATTCATTTAATCAAATTTCAAAACATAGGAATTCTACTAATGTTTTGTTAAAGCCATATTTTCAAAATTCATAATTTTTAAAGGCAAAAACACGTTGAATGAAATGTGTTCAAATCAGTTATTAAAAAAATTCATTAATTCAATTTTTTTGACCTTCTGATCATAAATGTTAAAATCCTCTCCAATTTTCAAAAGGAATGGTGCACATTTAATAGAAAAAAAAATGTTTGAAAAAAGTAAAAACTATGAATTGTCAAAGTTTAAATGCTTTGAACATGTAAAAACATTTTTTATTTGTGTCAAGCTTTGAGAAACTTTGCAATTCATGGAAAATATTCCAAAAACATTTATGACAATCCAAACTATTATGTTTCCCTTGTGATATTTCAAATATCAAAAATTGCAATTTTTAAAGAATGTCCATTCACTTCAATGATTCCTTTGACTGTGTTTTTACCTTATGGTAGAATAATTTTTGTTTTGTTTGGGTTGTATGGGTAATTATTCGAGTTTCAAACCTAAATAGTAAATTTTATAGGTTTAAACTTGAACTTGAAACACATGGGGGACACTTAATGTAAAGTTTGAGATCTACGTGTGTCAAATGACCATTTTTAGGGGGGAATTAGATAATTATTCAACCTATTTTTTATCACCCTATTATTATTTAATTTTCTAATATATACATATTAAAGCCACCCTATATTAATTATAATACATTATTTCAAATTATTTCATACCCTACATTATAATTAAATTGATTATTTGAATAAAGTCCGCCCTATTTTTTAACTAATTAACTTATAACCTTTACCCAACAACCAATATATTGCACCTTATATTTTTATTCACATATTTTTTATTTGTTTTACTATTGTCCCTTGCGGGATTTGAAATCCATTGGGTAGGTCTACGACTCAATTGTGTGGTCATAGATGGCCTTTTTTGGTTTTGTTGTTATGAAATAAAGTATGTGGAGTCAAGTTTGAAAAATCAATGTGGAAATTCATTGGCCAATTCATGAAGTCCAAATTAGTTTTATGGAAATTTGATGAACAAGTTCATGAAATCCAAAAAATGGTTTGGAAATCTAATGACCAATTTGTCCACATCAAAAAACTATTTTGAAAATCCAAATATCAAATTGTCTAAATTTAAATATTATTTTGAATTTCCAAAAACCAACTTGTCAAAATCTAGAATTTTTTTTGAAAATTTAAAGGTTTAATTTGTGTAGGGCAAGGTTGTTAGAAATGACAAGATACACCCATTTTATGTTTGTTGTCCCATTAATGTTTGTCTAGATGTGTTACTTTCATCCATTATGTTAAATGCAAACAATTTTTTCTTTCACTTGGTCTACCTTTAAATGCTTGGTAGCCAAATTTGATAAATTTAGTTGACATCGTTTTCATAACCAAATCTATTCAGTTGTCATAATGTTGGCAATCAAAATTGTTCAATCAAAATTTCAATTATTAGAATTACGGTGACTAAAACGTTGGCAACTAAATAGTTTTGATTACCAAAATTGTGATTGAACAATTTTGGTCATCAATTCTATCGTGACCAATTTTAAAGTCTAAATTAGAACACCCAAGGTACAATTTCAATTTTATTTGCCACTTGTGGGGGAATTATTTTTTGACCATTACATGATGTGGTTGTACTAATCCCTAATGGATTACCAAAAAAACGTGGCAAGTTGAAATGTTGAACCCTTCAATGGAAGGAGAATTTGCTTTGATATCTCAAGTGGAAGGGGTTCAAATTTGCACCCCAACTACAAATAACATAGAAGGTCTTAATAGACCCACAAATCATGATGTTTGAACCTTTTGACAAGTTTCATCACAATAAAGATTAAACTCAACAAAAAAAACTTGTTGGACAAGTTTAAATGGGCAACTATTTTTTATAAAATGGACATCCCTTTCATTGTTGCATGACACCTAATGTTTTTAAAAGCTATGAAAACAACTTCACTACTTATACAAAAATCTTGAACCTACACTACTAAAAATCATGGCTTTTCAAAATATTTCAATTGATTAAAATGTCCTCATTGACCAAAAGGATGTTCACTTTGACTAAGGGCATGCGGCATGAAAGACACATGATTCTTTTGGTTGGTTTTTTGAGTAAAGTGACCATTTTGACCAAATTTTAAATCATAAATTTAATCAAAAGGGACAAGTTTTTAAAATGGTCCATCAAGATGCCCATGGCTTAGTCAAATTGGCTATATTAATTTAATTAGATAGCCTATTTGTTATGCCTACTAGGCTACCCACCTACCTACTTACCTAACATACACCTACCTACGTCCTTCATACCTACTAACCAAATATGTCCTACCTACCTACCTACCTACCTACCCACCTATTATCTACTTACATACTTACCTATATTTTACATAAGTAGGTATGTACATCAAAAACATAGGTAGGTAGGCATGTGTACCTATGATCTACCTAATTAGGCACCTATTTACCTACTTATGAAAAAAATTGAAATTCAAATGTCATTGTACACATTGATCAAAAATTTCATTGAAATTCAAGGAAATATGTTAAATCCATTTGGTAACATATTATTTTACAAAGTGATGTGGTGGTTTGATGGCCAAGACATTTGGTGTGGAACCAAGGAGACCAAGGTTCAATCCCCCTTACCAACTTATGTCATTTGGAATATGTATATTCATATATATACCTTATACATGTGTGTAAATGTATAGTATTTAGGTGGGTTGTGGATAGGTAGGTAGGAGGCCATGGTGGGTGGGTGGGTGGGTGGGTGGGTACTTATTATGTATTTATCTATTTTTTTTATATTTAAAAATTGAACTATTTTTTAATTAAATTTTATTGGCTGCCCAATTTTTTGTCTAATTTGATTAGTCAAAAAGACCATTTTATGGTCAATCAAAAAAACCACTAGTCAAGTTGGACATGTTCAAATCAACTTGTCTAATATGATTAAACTTGTGATCAAATTGATGAAATGTCAAAATGATTGGTTTTTTTGTTTAATTTTCCAATCAAATAAACCATGAGTTATAATAGTGCTACTATAAGCCCCCATGTATCTTACCATGAATTACACACAAGTTTGTTGAAACGATCCAACGTTGACACGTCCAAACTTGTTATTGAAAGGATGTGGAATTCCATTCACAAGTGTGGAACAAACATTTGTCCTAATGGTTGGGACAATGCTATAACATGTTAATTGTTGAACATGATGTTTACCTATCTTAATGGGGATGTATTTTTAGGTGTCATTGACAAAACAACAAAAATGTTAAAATGCCCACTACATATGAAATGCCTTGGCTAGATACATTGAAACCATTGGAATGGACAACATTGTACATATTTATATAGACAATTTTTCGAACATGGTGAATGCATGGTTGAGAGGTTCATTTTTGGCAAATAAAAATTCCATACAAATCCATAGCAAGTTTTTAATCAATGATCAAATGGACATGGTTGTTAATTTCAAATTTTCAATATTGTAATCTTTCACTACCAAATGTTCAACCACCAATGAAACCTCTTAAACCTAAGTTAAAACCTATATCAAAAATCGTTGATGTTATTTGTCATGGTGGATGTCACTTGGAAACACTAGTAGGATTTGAGAAAAAAATAACTATGTTTACAACTAGATTTATAATCATTTTGGATTAAACCACTATGGTCATTAAAGTTGTGCCAGACAACTTGCTTAAGCAATTCAACATAACATGTGTCAAGTTGTGTCCAAAACAACTATGTGTAATGTTCACATGGATAAATAAAAGTATGTAGTCATTTTATAGTCATTCATGACACATGTAGTCATGTTATAGTCATTTATAACACCATGTAGTCATATTGTAGTCATTTAAAACCAAGTTTAAAATGTCATCAGAAGGAATTGAACCTTCATCTCCATGGCCACAAACCAACTCCTTAATTATTTAACCAATATTTCAATTTGTGATATATTATGTCATCGCATAAATATAAACATGCATATTTCAAATCTTATGCATATTCATATCATTATTTAATTATGTAAGTTTATAATAAATGAATTTCACATTTTAATTACATAATTATAATTTATTTTAATAAATATTTTTAATTCGATATTCAAATTTAATGTTTTAAAATTCTGATCTTAGTTATAAATAAAATATAATTTTTAATTTTTAATTCATTTTAATATTTAATATTTAATATTTATATTTTGAATTTTTTAATAATTTAATTAAACTGATTTAATATTTTGGGTCATAAATTTAAATAAAATTAAAATTTTGAACTAAATTTAATCCATATTCTTAATTCCATACTTCTATAAAAAATTTGTAATTTCAAATTTTTAGATGTAAATATATTATATCAATTTAAAATATTTATTTCAAAAATTTCAATGTAAAATCTTTAACTATAAACATACACATACATATCACATGATTTAATTTTTTAAAATAAATTTAATTATCATTGATTAAACCTTTGTACCTAGATGCATGCCATTTGTAAAAATAAAAAACTAAAATATAACATTTTTATGAATCCCTAAAAAATGATTCCACATGAACTTCATATACACATGTGTTTTCATGTAATGCATACATGATTATTCCCATTACAAAATGACTTATGAAAAAAAATATGAATGTGCATGTTAAATTATATTTTATGATGTATGATGTCAATTATTATTTACATTTTTGATAAATTCACAATATACAATTAAGTTATGACTATAATTATGTTAATTTGATTACATATTTACACCATGTGGCAAAATTGCACATGTTAAATGTAAAGTGATGGACATTAATTTTCTACATCAAAGATCTTAAATAATATTATAATTTGTTTAATAGGTAGTTACATAGAATACCAAATCCTTTCAATATCATATGCAATATCATAATGTCATAGTTATTATTGTTGGTTAGTCATTTTAACAACTTTACATTTTTAGCTTGAGAGTATATAAAATTGAATACGTGATCACATTATGTTAAACGTTCATTCCATTAATCCATTAGTTGTAATAACCACTAGATTGCAATTACACATATTGCCACATAAGCTAAATAGTTACAAATATGGTTCATAATTGTTTATTTAATTGTTGAGGATCACTAGTTGTTTAATAAGTGGTTGCATAGGACATGAATTCATCTAGTGAAATCTTGAAAAGAATACCCATAAAGTCCATATGAATTAAGGTCAATGTAAAGATTTTCAAAATATGTTGATTAAACATTTTATTTTTTTTAAACAACAAAAAATTTATTTCAAAAGGACTTTTGAAATAAAGTCCAATTTTGACCTATCAAAAGTTCATAATTATCATTTGGTTAAGGCTTTAAAGAAAAAGATTTTGCACATAATTTTATTATTTCATTTTTTGAAGAAGTTTTAATCACTCTAAAACATTTTGGAATGTAATTTAATATGACTTCTTCAATTTGTTAACAATATAATCAACCAACTAGTTTATATTTTTGAACTTCAAAAGTCCACTATTGATAATGAATACATTTTTTCAAAATATAGTTTTACAAATGTGTTCATGATCATCATGTTAATGTATTACCAATTTTAGATTGACAAATTCAAAATCATGTTATTCACTATAGGCATTTAAACACAATGCACTTTGCATAAATGACCATTGTGGCATCAAAAGTGAATCATAAACCCAACATGCAAAATGCAGTTAATTTTATAATCCATCATTTTCCAATCCTATATTTTCAAGGTTGTGTAGCTCATTGTTTGAACCTACTATTAAAAGATTAGGGGATAGAAACCTAGGTGAAGCATATTGTGGAAAGGGCAAAAATTATTGTTTCTTTCATATGGTAATTAACACCATGCACTACAAGAAAAGCTATCTTTTGCGACTTGATTTATGATTAGATTGTTAGTCATGGAAGACATCTATGACTACATGACTATGTAGTCGAATAGGACATGTCATTTAGGATACTTAGTCACAAGACAATTTGCAACTATGACCTTTGTGATTATAAAGTCATGGAAATCATCAATGCTTGATGAGATCCATAAATTATGGCCATTGGATATAATTCATTAAATATAAAATAAATATGTTCTCCACCCATGCCATGTAGACACATGGTATAAAGGCTAAAAACCTAGCCTATATGTTAGGAATGTAAGTTAACTTAACTAAGAAGCTAATCTAGTTAGGCTAGTTCACTAAGTTGCAAGTGTGAGGACTTGAACCCTTCACCTCCACATTCAAAGAAGAAATCCTTAACCCTCACTTAACCATTGCACCACATGATTTTTACATCACAAAAATTGTCACCATATTTTTATAAACATTTTTTTCTAACCTACTTTATAAGTTAAGTACCTAGGTATTTACCTAAAAACTTAGAACCTACCTAATAACCTAGTAAGTACCTAGCTTAATAGGTAATAGGTAAGTAGTACCTAGAGGTAGTAGTAAGTAGGTAGTAGGTAGGTAAGTACATACTACCTATTTAGTAGGTAGGTAAATAGGTAGGTATGTATTACCTATACCTAATAGGTAAGTAGTTAGGTACATATGTACTACATAGTAGGTAGGTAGATAATAGGTAGTACTAGCCCATAGGTACTAGCTACTTTATAGGTAGCTAATAAATAGCTAGTAGATAGCTACATTTAGTTCAACTACTAACATAGATAGTTTATTAATATATGTAGGCTAATCATGTAGTCATAATGTAGTCATAAAATAGTCTTAATCTAGTCATGTAGTCATAATATAATTGCAATGTAATCACAAATTTGAGTAAAGTATATGACTAAGGACATGACTTTATTAGAACATTAGTCGTAAATGTCCAAATCATGAAAGACACGTTTTGGTGTTGTGATGTATCACTTGCAATTTTTTGTTGTGACAAAACCAACCTAATGTTTCAAAACCCTACTAAGACATGCTTTGTAACTAATTTCTTAATGATTGAACGATTGTTGAAGATGAAACCTATTGTTGAACAAACTTTCATCAACCTTGGATGGACAACTTTTGTCAACACACTGTGTAACACCCATGGACACAAGTTCCTCACCAAGGCAAGATATGTTTGAACCAACATAAGGAAGGACAAATTTTGGGATACTTGTGCCAACTTTGTGCACATAGTGAAACCGATTTTAGTGACATTGAAAGCATTTGATGACAAACAACCTTGCATGGAGAAGCATGGCTTGTCATGAAAACATTAGAACATGTCTTATCATTATAGATCAACTATTTTCATCACCATTGAGCCTTACAAATGCAATCAAATAACAATTTTACCATCGATGGAAAATGTCGATGATCAACCTACATTATGTAGAAGCCTTTTTCAATCTATACTTATTAGTTGAAGCTCAACTCCATGATGATGTAAATGCCAAGGAAGGACTCAACCATGTGTTACAAAAAAACATTAATAGCCTGATGACCTATGCCCAAGCTTTATAGGACTTTGTTGACTTTGTTGAAAATTGAGGGCCTTTTTTTGACACCCATCAATTGAAGACCCCAACTTGCTCCCACATGAATGGTGGGATTTGATTGGAATTAGTGCACACACATTTACACCCATTACCCATCACATTTTGGCACACGTGTGTTCTATGTCATAGTGTGAATGGAATTGGAATTCACATTCATTTGTCCAAACCAAAATGTGAAACCAATTCATGTTAAAGTGGGTGAAGGATTTTCTGTATATTTACACTAAGAACAAGTTCTTGTCATTATTACAATTCATGGTTTTTTTTCACTGAGTCTTTTAGAAAAAAAATACCCAAAATGACAAGCATGAAAAAAATCACCTTATGAATTTAAACAAGTCAACTTATACCTACCAACATGACTAGGTAGTCAATTTGGACCTTATCGTTTTGATTGATAAAGTGATTGACTATTTGACTAGTCAAATTTATACCTAAATTATTAAAATCATTTTCGAGATTATTATTTTTAAAATTAATAAGTAGTTTGGTAAGTAGGTAAATAGGTAGTAAAAGGTGAAAGCACACTAAGCCCCCCCAAAATTGTAGTCACACATATAATCTTTTTATAATTAATTTTTTTGGCAATGTATGGACATTATATCTTGAATTATTTTTGCTTCTTTTAAGTATATTTGATTAGTTTTAAACTTCATCTACTCAATTATTTTGAAAAATTCAATAAAAATTGAAAATTTTGAACGTATGGAATATATTCATTACAAAATAATACTTGTCATAGAGTTTGAAATTTTGAATATATACTTCAAAACTAAGGTTATGGATGGAATTCTTGGGTGAATTTTCTTATGGTGTATGATATTGATATACATCAATTAAATCCATGACAATTTAAAAATTTAAAGTTTTTGGATGAAACTCCATTCAAAAAATGTGTCTTTTTGCATTTGTTTAATAATGAATGCATAATAATATCCTACTTTTAGGAAAAACCCACTACCCTATCAAAGAGGAGGAGATCTTATAGATGGGCACTGTATTATTTTTTTAATTTTCTTTTGTTTGTTAATGTTTCATGAAGCATAAACATGAAGCCCTATGGCTATTGAAAAACTATAAGTTATATATTCTATGTACATTGATTTTATCCAATCCTTTTCATTTAACTATTGGATCAAAATTAATTTTGATTTAAAATGAATTTTGAATTCAAAAATTTTGTTATGCCATTAACATTTTAGTTTACTATGTATTATAATACTTGTTATACATCACCTTTGTTGAACAAAAGTGATTCACCTTTAGTGTGTTTTCACCTTAAATAAGTGTAGGTAGGTCAAAAAAAGACATTTAGGTAGGTAGGTAGGTGCTAGCTTAGCCTAACTTAGGCTACCTAACCCAACCTAACCTCACCAAACTTTCCCAATCTAACTTATTCACCCTAATCTTCTAAGCATGCACATAGGTTGCAATATAAAGAATTGAACCCCAAACCTCCACAATGATAAACCAAATCTTTACCATTAAACTACACCATCAAATGTCTTTAATTTTTGTCAAGTATTTTATTTCACACGTTTAGTTCACATCACTAAACATAGTGACTAAACCTTGGTTAAACCTAGTTGATAAACTTAATGGTTAAAATTCATGATTAAAATTTGGCTAAACCTAATGGGTAAATCTAATGCCTAAACATATTGGCTAAATCTAATGGCTAAATTTAAAGTGAACTTAATGGTTAAATTTAATGACTACAAAAAATGATTAAACCTTGGTTACACATAATGATTAAACCTTAATTAAACATAATGACTAAGATTATGTTAAACAAAGTGGCTAAATTTAATGGCTAAACATAATGATTAAACTTTGATTAAATCTAGTGGCTAAATCTAATGGTTAAATCTTGTGGAAAAACATAATGACCAAAGTTTGATTAAACATAATGGTTAAACTTAAATTAAATTTAGTGGTTAAATCTTGTGTCAAAACATAATGATTAAACTCTAACTAAACATAATGGCTAAATATAGGCTAAACCTAATGGCTAAATCTAATGATTAAACCTTGGTTAAACATAGTGACTAAACATAAATTATAATTAATGGTTAAACTTAGTGGGTAAATTTGATGGTTAAACTTAGGCTATACCTAATGGTTATACTTAACACTTAAAATTAGGCTAAATTTAGTGGCCAAATTTAATGGCTCAACTTAGGCTAAATTTAATGGCCAAACATAATGACTACACTTAGTGTTTAAACTTAATGCTTAAAATTTGACTAAAATTTGAATAAACCTAATGGTTAAATTTAATGGTTAAACATAGTGGTTCAACATAGTGATTACATTTAATGGCTAAACTTAGGTAGGTAAGTGGGTGGATAGGTAGGTTGGCAATATGTAGTTGGTAGGTGGGTAAGTAAATAAGTAGGTTATACAAAAGTGAAAAAAATAAAAAAGGTAAGTAGGTAGGTAGGTAGGTAGGTGAAAAGGTATAAATATTTATATGTATGTAAGTAAGTAGGAAGGTAAATAGGTGGGTGAATAGGTAAGAAGTAGATACATAAGGTAACAAACCATGTTGCATTTGACTAATAATCATTAACCATTTTGATTAAATGCTCCATTTGACTAAAGGCCATTGGCCATTTTGACTAAGGTTGTACAATTTGACTAGATTTATTTAATCAAATAAACCATTAAGTCAAGTTGATCAATCAAAAAATACATGTTTCATTTAAACCCCTAGCCTTTTAATCAAAATGTACATGTCCATTAATTAACTTGAACCTTTCAACAAATCATGATTTGTATTAGTGTGGGAAAATGACTCAATGTTAACCCCAATGCCTAGTATAAGAAAAATATGTTGTTTGAAGACTTTATGTTTGAGGTCAACCAAAATGAAGATGATGGTAATAAATTAGAGGAAAACCCTTTAATGTTATGGGCCAAGGCAAAATAAAATATACCAAAAAAATAAACATCTCCACTTTAACCTTGACTCTTTCATATAACTACCATAAAGTGACATCAAATTAAGTGAAAGTATGTGTCAAGCAACATTAGTTGGCTCTATTAAGTTTATAAGAATCTAAATCTAAGAAAATTAAAAGTAAATGAATTTTTAAAATAGATTAAAAAATACATTTGAAACCAACTAAAAAAAATGTGTTCAACCCCACTTTTTGATTAGAAAAATAATGAAATTCATATGTAATAAGTTAGGAAATGAAAATCAACATATGTTTTAGCAAGTCATTGAAAACAAAATCTATTTCCTTTTTGTAAAAACCTACTCGACACCTACTTGAAACCAAAAGCCCATAGTGAAAAATAAACGTCAAAAGTTACTTGTATTTTGAAAAACTACTTAAAACCTACTTTTATAATTTGAAATATGAAAATCAATGCACATTAGGGTAAACATATATCATATTTAGTCATTGAAATGAAAACATTCAATGTTTCACAATTCTATAATGGGTTTTATTCATATTTTAAATCTACTTGTTCCAATTTTGACAAGGTAATCAAGTTGTTCACTTTATCTTGCTTATACCCGTATATGAAGATGATGAGGTCAACATGACCCTTTTGAATTTTTAGCTAATGAAGCATCGGAAGACCTTTCGTTCTCAAGGTTGTTGTCTAATGTTAGCACTTGGGAATGAATATGGTTTGACAATGGGAATATAAACACTAGCATGCCACCCAACAATGTTTCACCACATGTGGAATTCCCCATTTTAAATAGATCCATTGAACAACAAGTTGAAGCCCCCATGCATCCACCACAGAATTGTACATGTCCCAATGGTCCATGATGAAATCACACACTTGCAATCAATAGGTTCCACAAACCATGTACTCCCACATACCCACTTGTATCGTTGAACCCCAAGTTAGTCACCATTTATATCGTTGAACCCCAAGCTATCCTCACCACTTATATCATTGAACCCCAAGCTATCCCCACCACTTATATCATTGAACCCCAAGTTAGTCATCAACGAATGCCCATTTGTGAAATTGAAACTTCATTAGCACAAGATGATTTCAATTTTGACCACACACCAATCTAACTACCTATGATGTCAAACACATCTTTAACCCCAAGTGGTGTCAATATGGGTTGTGGTGGCTACTTTCATCAACCATCTTCATCCACATATTTGAAATGCATCTACACAATGAGTTGCTTAAAGTAAAATGCCCATTGATAAAACAACAATGGTTTTTGTAGGTGAACATGATTATGATTAATCACATAAGGATGACATCTTGGTTATTGATGAACAACATCCCACCAAATGAATTGTGACAAAACAAGTGCCCAATGGAATATCATCATGACCTTGTGTAGGACAAACATTTCAAAAGCAAAAGAATGATGCAATGGTGATGATGAGGACATCAATATTAGTGACGATGGTGGAGATGCAACAAACAATAGTGACTATCATGAACAACAACCCCAAAATACCAATCTTGTAATTGGTTGTGTTTCCACACTTAAAATCACTAAAGCATTGCAATCTCATCTTATTTAAAGGGGTTAACCACTAGATAATATGCAAAAAATTAGTTATATTCCTATCCACATGAAGGTCTATAAGTTTTGTATGAATTGTATGTTTTGTGTAAATAATTTTTTTGCCATTTGATTTTGGACATTATTTCACCAAATATGTGATCTATTCCATTTATCAATGTAATTAAGATTTAAAATTTGGTTCAACCGAAAGTTAAATGTTGAAAATATGGCATATACAAATATGTATGTTGTAAAGATGTATTATGTGCATTGTGTGCAATGATGATTTTTCTAATCACAATGTCATTTCAAAACCCTAAACTGATTTTAAAAAATGTATTTAAATTTATTGCATATAAGTTATCACAACCACTACATCAATTAAAGAAACATTTTGTTTGCCCATTATGTGCCATTCATAAATATGACAATTGAAATGTACATATTTTTGCTAATGGGTTGGAGATGTTATGTACATTTGATGTGTTTGATACCTATGTCAAATCCTCCACACCTTAAACCCAAGAATCTCTATGTTTTCCATTACTACTTTCTCCAAATTGTGTTTGAAAAGTTGGTTGAAATTGTTGAAGTGATGGACTTTGTTGCCAATGTTCACCTCATGTAAAATCACATCCAACCTAATAACATTATTTATCTCATCAATGACAATGACCATGTGCAACAAGGTTTTAGCTAAAAGTGCAATTGTTGTTTCATCCTTCAAGTGTCAAGAATTATTGGTCTCCTTGACTAATAAATCACTACATTGTCCACATGGGTTTGGACCAAATACAAAAAAATTGTTGGTCATTGGGTTAAACTACCCTAGGAATATTTGGTAAAACCATCTACGTTTGGCATTGGTGGGTGTGGGGTATAAGCCCTCACATGCTTATTGAATATGGGATTCATCCAATTGCCATTTGTCGTATTAACTCCCAAATGCAATAAATGACATGCCCACCTATCAACTCCATCGCATGTTTGCACCCCATGCTTGAGGTCGATTAGGTGTGTTATATTGATTATATTCCCAATGTTTCAACATGGCAACTTGAAGGCTAAATTGTGCATATATACGACAATGGAATGGAGCCTTACATTATGGAGATCCCCTCTTGCCACCATCAACATCATTAAACATTACAGATGGTACATGTGTGGACAAGTGCCCAATTGCCATGTGGGTATTTCCACATGGTATGGTGTAAACAAAAAATAGTCTTAATTTGACATTTTTCATTGCAACACATTTTTTATGTAGATCTCTAGAAATATTTGGAGGAGGTTCTTTGATGGAAATATTCAATGAAAGGTGGATAACATCTTAAACTGTCATAATGTTCTGAAATTGGTGCACATATCAACAATTCAATTGCCAATTAGAATGCAATCACAATCCAACGAACCAAAAAAGGCATTAGACCGTAAAAAAAAACAACCAAAATTGGATAAATATTTATGTTTTGCCATTTAAAACCATGGTAATCATGGCAAGGTTTTTTTTTTCATTCATACAAATGTCAAGGAATTCAAACCAAAAATTTATTTGATGAAATTTTAAGTTTAAGTTTTGATTTAAGACTTCTAAAAGTGAATAACATGTATGACAGGAGTCAATTTTGCAAAGGGCTATTAAAAGGATTCATATAATAAAACACATTTGATGGGAAATATAATTAAGAGGATAAAGACCTATTAACCACATTAAGAAAGCACTCATACCCTAAGATATGTGGAATTGTAAAACTTTAAAAATTCAATGGACATTCCAAAATTGATCCAAAATTTTAAAACTTCAAAAGTTTTTTTGCCAAACATAAATGGGGTAAAATGTACATGATGTGTTAAAAAAAGTTGTAGTTTATTATACAAGAAAGCATAAAAATGTAGAAAAATAGAAATTGGTTATGATTTGAAATTATTATCATTTAAAAAAATGAAACACTAAATTTACAAGGAATCAAGACATTTTTTGAAATTTATAAAATTAAAAAATGATAAAGAAAAAAAAATGTCATGTACTTGGACAACTATAAGCATTTATTATAACAAGTTGCAAAAAAAATGTTTAAAAATTCATTCATATGAAAAAGTTTTTTTGGGGAAAAAAGCATCGTTCCTTTTTTACAATAATCCCATTGGTTCATTGTATCATGTTTGCACCCATTGGAGTACGTTTTTAATTTGCAACAGTGTGTCACAAACATTGCAATGTAAGAAAAGAACTAAAAATGCTAGTTTTAATGGGAATTTGTGCATGAAACTTTGCACATACAAAGAGACCACCATAATGAATAATCTTCTACATCAAAAATTTCAATGTCATTAAGTTAAGAAGTTTACATTAAATGATATGAAAATATTCAATAGTACATTAGGTTATTGTAATGTTGATGATTATAATTTTTTAAGTTATAAAATGTTTTTCCATTAAAGATGTTTTTTTATCATTCTACAAAAATAAAGTGGAAATTTTAGATTAATGAAAATTGATAAGCTCTACTATCACACAAGGTGTTTTAAATAAGATTTATAAAATTATTAGTATACATTTACATGAAGATACAATTATGAATCAATTTCACATTCATGGTTGATATGATTGGTTTTATTTTTAAATCCCAAATCAATTGAATGTGATTTCTAAGAGAATTCAAAGTGAGTGAAATTTTACATGTTACTACTTCTAATACTATATGTACTTTTAATTTTGACACGAAGTGTGTACACCATACCATGGAAACACCCATGTGTTCCTTCTATACATACAAGTTGCAACAAATAATGCATTGGTCCCCACTTTTAGTGAATGGTCGAGGTGCAAGCTAAAGGAATTAACCCATCTTTATGAAAGTGGTAGTGAAATATTCCCATCCAAGTTTAAGGTGTGTTGGCCAGTTTATGTTTCCAATATCCTACATCTTTAGTAAATTATTTGAAAACAAATATCTTGGGCCATGATGTTAAACCATGTGATTGAAATTTGTGGTCATCACAGTATTCTAAGGTACACTCACAATATAATAGAGCCATAGGAATTGTAACCAATTTTTTGTTTTTCATGTTTTCATGTTAAAATATATATTAATATTATTGCACCTTTCTTTTATATGTTTTGATGGTAATGTTTTTAATATATGGTGGAAACATGTGTAATAATTTGAAATGAATCTAATGAAATTTGAATTCTCAAAAACATTAATTAATCATTGTAACTAGTGTTTTACAATGCTTTTATTACTTGAAAAAACTTGTAAATGACTCTTAAAGGACTTGAAAATGACATAATTTTGAAAAGACTCTAAAAACACATATTCACATGAAAGTATAATGTAACATATTTTTGAGTTTAAAGGATTTTTTTATGACTTTTTGCAACTTACAAATGGAATATTCTTAATATATTCCTAGAATCTTTCAAAATAAACAATCATCAAAGTCTTTACTAAGGGTGCACCCTTAACTCCTTATTTTGTGAATGTACTTCAATGTGCACTAGCTCCATCTCCACATGCGTAGCCCAAAATGTGCCCAAAATGCATGTTATTGCATTTTTTAAAAAGATAGTTGGGTTGCCTTGGGGAACACTTAAGCATCTTTTTTATATTGTTCCTTCATGTCATTCAAAATTTGATGATAGTGTTTGAAACATGGAATTGAAATTTTTTTTTTCCATTTCAATTCCTTGTTTCTACTTCCAACACCTCACATTTTAGATCCTTGACCTTTATTTGCATCTTGTGTACTTCTTCACACAATGAATTGCGCTCCAACTCCACCTCACGTAGTGTGGCTTGCATTGTCCCCAACAATGAATCAAAAGCATGTTATGCAATCTCAACCCCTCGAGGTCAAGGTCACTCCTAGTATATTTTAGGAAGCACCTAAAACAAAAGGATATTTTTTAATATGCTATGAACTAATGTCACATTTTTAACAAATTTTAAATATATTTTTATATATTCTCAAAATATTTTCAAAATGAATTATTGACACCCTATTTACTTACATTTAAATAAATCATAAAATTTATTTATTTTCAATAGATTGCACCCTATATTTTTTTGCCCACTATTTGTAATAAAATGGAAGTAACTTCCTTGGGAAGCTTAACCTTTATGTTTACTTCCCTAAAATATAGAGGTGGTGTATGTGTGCTTGCCCCTTCCATTTGCTTTGTTTGGCATCTCTCATGTCAAATGGATCATATGATGCCACTTGAACCCCAACTTCCAAGTTCACCTCCATTTCCTTTCAAACCTTTGGGTTTCATCCATGGTGTCATTTATGCTTGAAATTGATAGAGATGTTGCCCCACGTGAATGAATGGGACTTTGATCCCATGGGCTTTCAACAATTTGATCGATGACTATGGGAATTAAAACTTGACTACCATGTGGTTCCGCAACCACCATTGAATGAGTGCAATAAACTTTAGTGGTATCAATTAAAGAACAATATGGAAATGTGGTGGAACCATTTGTGTTCAATACATAAGCACATTAGTCCCTTAATGGCCTAGAATGGTCCTCCAATTGACCTAAACCTCAAGCACGATCTTCGCATACACCATTCATGCCATAGTCAAACTTGGCACTTGGTTTTTGACAAAAATTAGGCTCCATATCATTGTTGCATGCACCTTCAACATGCATTCTTTCATTTATGCATTTAAGCATCTCATAAATTAGGGCAAATTATTCTTGCAATGATTTTCATGCCAAACCAATGGCCATTTCTTGTCAATATGGCACCACCACACATAGTTGGAACATAATGTGTACATGTCCATGGCTAGGGCATGTTTTGCCATCCACATTTGCTAGCATGGTTGGATCTTGAAAGGCTTCAAGTTCTACATCATATCATTTTCCCTTCACCCCATGTCCCTTTATTACTATCCTATGGTCTTCATTGTGCGTCATGTTGCCCTATAAATAGTATCCAATTACAATGCTAATCTATCGAGTGTTGGAATCTTTTAAATCTATGTGAAATCTAATAAAATTGGGATCTTCCAAGTTCACTTATAGTCATTAGGGTTCATTAATAATATAAAAAGGGTTGGGGGGTAGAAATGTAGTCAAAGGAACCACCCAAGTGAGTGGACACTCCTTAAAACTATATTTTGTATGTTTGAAAGATCACAAGTGAAGCATAATAGTTTAACTTATCATAATTTTTTTGGAATATTTTCCATTAATTGCAAGTTTACATGCTCAAAGTTTGACCCAAATTTTTAAAAAATTGCATGTTCAAAGCATTCAAACCTTGAAAGTAGATGGTTTTTGGTTTTTCATACATCCTTTTTTTCTACCAAATGTGCACCTTTTGAAAATTGGAGAGGATTTTAACATTGATGATTAAAAGGGAAAAAAGACTTGAACTAATGAAAATTGTTTTTGTAACTAACTTGAACACATTTGGTTCAAAAGTGCCTTTGAGCTTGAAAATTATGGATTTTGAAAATGTGCCTTTAACAAAAGTTATTCATGTTTATGTGATAGAGGGCATGAATGCAAAATATACATTTAATAAAATCATTTTTTTAGTCAAAATGTATTTATATCTAAAATGTAGTGTTAAAAGGGGTGACCTTAAATATAAATTTTAAATTCATAAACCAACACAAAAATGACACATGTCATGTGTAGTCCTTGAAAATTGACTTTTACCTTGGTGCCCTTAGCTCATTTGACCATGTTTTCACCTCGGGGTCCTCCATAGATTCAATAATGAAGTCCAGTACACATCATTTTCACAAATGGCATTATGAACTTTGTAGCCTTTCAAAAGGATCCCACTTTTTTCCACATGTGTAGCACCAATTATTGGAAGAAAATAAAGTCCTCACATGTTAAAGAAGAAAGTATTGACAATGAAAAAAATAGGGGTTTTATATTAAACCACCCACTTGAAATGAATCAAGCATGGACCTAAGCCAATTTTGATTGCCCTCAATCCCCTACATGCACAGATTTTGGCAACGGGCCTAAATGATTGGCCATGATTGAATGGTAATTGAAAGAATCGAGCCTAAGGAGTGTTACCAAAGGTGACCATAAATTATTTATAGGTGGTGCATAATGAATTATCAAAAGTGATGTGTTTTGGACTTTTTGATTTAATAAAATGACATCTTGCCAAGGAATCATGATGTCATGTGTGATTATTTTTGAAATTTGAGTAATATTAGGATTTTATTGAACATAATTAGAATTTCACAAAAGTTGATTCACTTGCATTGATATTGTGATTATCTTTATGCACATGTTAAGGAAAAAAACAATAACATACATCCCATCATTTCATGTCCGCAAACTATTTCTCGCCCATATTTTGACATGTTGGAAGATCCATGGCTCCATCTCAAGATACTAAATGCTCCGATAAAAAAGTCATACACATCAAATAATGGAATAGAATCAATAAATATTCTTTTGAAACAATACTTTTGATACAAATGAAAACCTTCCACATTTTTTCAAACAACTTTTTGGTAAACTTTAGCCAAAATATAAGAAATTTGGTTGAATTTATATTTGAAACAAGAAATTTCCTCGATTTTCATAACTTTTTAATCTAAAAAAACAAAAATTTGCCCTCAAAACTTTGAAAAACTATATTTTCAATCACTATAATTTAGGCATTGGTTCTTGTGTGGTGACTAAAATCTCCAACAATTGAAATAGTTGTTGACCAAAATAGTTTCGATCATTGGGTGCCTATGGTGATCAAGATAATTTTGGTCATTAGGTGCTTATGACAAATGAAACAATTACAATTGCCAATGCTTATGGTGACTAAAACTATTTTGGTTGTTGGGTGCCTATGGTCATTGAATGTCATTTTAATCGCCATAGTGTTTAGGCCAACCAAACATCATGAATTTTAATTTCAATAAACCTTATCTTGGGCAACCCAATGTGAGCATTGACCTATGTTGCATATGTGGACCTATTCTAACATGAGATTAGGTAGTGTAACATCCAAATGGATGCATCACATCTTGACAAACGCCTAGACATTGTGACAACCATGGTGTAAGAGTTTGAATGTGTATGGCTTTTGTGCATGATTGAAGGGATGGTAAACCTCATGGCAATCACAAAGGTCATGGAGAGTGAAAATTAGAATAAAACACAACAATCTAAAATTGTTTTATTATAAAACACAAAGGCAATTAAGAAAAATAAAGTCTTAAGGAAATAATGGAATCTTTCCACTTTAACACCATGGTCACATCAAGTATACATTGCATTTTGCAACATACAACAAATCACTCAATTGATTCATTAATGTTGTGTGGCGATTGATGTATGTTGATTACCAGAAGTTTTATTTAAATTATGTGTTTGCAAAAAGACATGGAAACATTACTTATATGATACCTTGAATGAAATGAAAATAATGAATTTAATGAATAGGGTTCAAACCAAACAACAATGTAGTGCGATGAGATGTTAGAACATCTGAAGGTTATAGATGGACATGCTTCAAGAAATGTTTTTAAAAAATGCCAAAGTATGATAGATGGTGTACCCGTATTCCACTTTAAGACACCTATTCTTACTTCTATCTCCCCTAAGCCTAAAGGTTTTAAACCTAACCTCTTTGCATTCATAAACTCTAGACCATTTGCAAGTGATGGTGAATGGACGATGACCAAGGTAACGATGTTGTATAGCCAATCTAAGAACATGGCAATAATGGCATGCTGCTTCACCTCGACCTCCAAGTTTCGAGATGTTTTATCAATAGGTAAGATGGAAATTAATAATCAATAGAAAAAGAGGTTCAAAATCAACAACTTGAAGGTGGCTAGAAGTTTAAGCATTACATCAAAGGAGGAGTTTATATTAGAACTTAAAATAGTTTTAAACTTGTGATTACAAAAAACATGGACTTAAAACAACAATTTTCCTAAAGTTAATTCATCATGATCCTTAGTCCATGGTTGTGTCTTTTAATCTTAACTACATATCTTGATTTTTAACTCCAATATTTAACACAAGCATAAACCATGACTTTAACCCAAAACCTTAAAAATTATATCATACTTGAGAAAGCTTAACCTTGAACCTAAGCCATAAAATCCCTTTTCTTAAACCCTAGAAACTAAACATTCAAACCTACATAAAACCTACCTTAACCTTAAACCCTAAAACGCCAAACCTAACCTTGAAAGTTAACCCTAAAACCTTGTGTCCCAAACCTAAAGCCTAAAAATGAAACCTTAAAACCTCAACTTTTAAACCTTAATATTTAGATCCTAAAGTTAAACCCAAAAAACCAAACCCTAACAGTATAACCAATAACCATAACAATAACCATATAACCAATACCCAATAAGCAATAAGCAAAATGCATAGCCAATACCCATAACAAATAACCATATAACTAATGACCATATAGCCAATACCATAGCCAACTAGCCATAGCCGGGTAACCATCTGACCAATACACAATAGCCACATAGCCAATATCCATATGGCAAACTCTTGTAGCCCATAGCCCCTAGTCCAGATAGCCCATAGCATAGCGCCTTGGCGGGCAGCCCATAGTTGATAAAAAAATGTTGTGTTTGGTTTGGGAAGCCCATGTTGGGTTTCCCCATTTTGGTGCCTTATTTGGACACTTTATGGAGATGTGTGCATAAAATGAAAATGAAAGGAATTGCCAAACATCTCCGAACATATGTTTATGCCAGCACCCTCTGGCTGGTTATCTTGTCCATAGTTCCTACTAGTGTGGCCTGTGCCGTTGGCCCAAGTGTTACCACATCCTCAACTGATTTTTCCTTCCAAAACCTGGTTTTTTGGGATTTATTTGAATTTTCAGCGGCAGAAATCACCTAAAAATCAATATCTCCCACATTCTGAATCCAAACCTTACTAAATAAATTTCATTAAATCCTGCTCATCAAGATCTTTCCAACAATACAAAAGGCACATTCCAATTCCTCTGAAATTTTCAGCTACGGTTTAATTTAATTTTCAGTGAAGAAATCATTCAATATTCAAGAACTTTTGCACCACAAGTCCAAACGTCATGGAACCAAGCCCATGCACCCCTCCTTGTCGAGAGGTTTCCAAAGACACCAAAGAACATGATCTCAAGCATCCCAGTTTGGTGGATCTCATAACTACAAAACAAAAAAAACTACCTTCCTTCATGGATAGATCCTGCTGGCTGGCTCCTCTTTGCCACCATGAAGATGTGTTCAATAGCCTTCTATTTTAGTTACCCTCTCCATTTAATGGCTGATCCATGTTTCTGGATGTCCGACCATAACAGTGTCCAAAAACACACCTCTGAGTACCACTTAAAATAATTTAGTTTTCAAAAACCAATGAAAGGTAGTATCTACTAGTTTCTAGCAATGTCCAATTTTAAGTTTTAAAATTGTTCTTTTAATGTGGAATATAATAAGTTTTCTAATTTGGCAAACTTCTACTACCTATTTGTGATTTCGGTAAATAATGACTTTGGCAATGCTATATAGACAGAGCACATTCTTTGCATGCTTGAGAATTCACTTCCACTAGTAACACCATTTCAAAGTCGATTTGTCAAAACCAAAAAGAATTACTTAGCATCCTTGGGATCCACTCGCCCTTTAACACAAATTTCAAAGTCAATTTGTCCACACAAAGCATTTTGCTTAAAACCACAACTTTCCCATCACTTGGGAAGATTATGGAAGTATTATAGTAGTATACCAATACCCATAGTGATGCTTATGAACTTAGTCATATTATTTATATCATCAAACTTTGCTATCAGGCTCAAGTTCAATAGGACTATTTCACATTCTTGTTTCTCCACATGGGTTCTAAAGGGTTGACAATCCTGTAGACACCCCTACAGTAGCTGGTCGTGCATGTCCACCCACACCTGTATGGGGGCCCCTCTACTAGTATAGGTGACATCCCACATGAAGTGTTGAGTGTTTCCCCAGCCCTACCTATAAACATGAAAATTTGGACAATAAAAGGTCAGATTATTTAAATGCCATCACCTGGATTCGTTTTTCCTAGCCAATCAGAAGCATGAAAATGCAACAACACAAAGTGAGAGGCTACTTACATGTCAACACTTTGTGCGCAACAAATCGGTAGCATGAAAATGCAACAATATAAAGTGAGAAGCTCTTTAGATGCTTTCATCTGGGCCAATGAGAAATAGTGAATTCTCCCTTGCCTCACCCATAAACATGGAAAAAGTGAACTTTATAGGGCGAGAGACTTTTTATATGCCACCACCTGGGCAAATCATGAAAGCCAAGGTGAACAAATATCTGTTGAATCCAATATTGCACAATTGATGGGTGTTTTTTCTTGCAAAGTCAGAAGGTTGATATGTGGTGGCCTTCGTTTTTAGGCGATGAAAATCCAGGAATTTCCTTTTACTCATGACACTCAGTGTAGTTTTTACGGATTTTTGAAGCCAAATATCCATGGGAAGATGTAAAGAAAGTGACAATCATCCTTAGGAAGATTTAGCCAAATCTGGCTAGAAACTTGATATGAAGGACAAATCTTTAATCATGCTTCTATAATTTTGGCCACACACTGAAAACCAAATATAGAAATCTGGAGATTTTTACTTTTTGTTTTGTCTCCTCACTTCAGTCAGCATGTTTACTGTAAGAATAAAAAAGCTAAGTATATTTAACTTCAATTGATGGCTTTTAACAAACCTTAGAATGACTGGCTAATGGGATGAAGAAAATATGTTTACAACATATTAACATGCAATTTGCTGGAAAAAGAACAAGCACCCAAATCTTATTGTTTTATACTAATTGAAATTCAACACCAAAAATCTTCTTCCATTACCATGCTACCTCAATATTTGAACCCTCCATAATGTGTTGTGGTTTGTCAATGTTACCGAACAAAATACATAAAAAAGTTGGTGGGCTTTTAATATAATTAGATCTCAATCTAGTCATTGATGTACTTTGTCAACCTCCATATCCATTTCATGAATGAAAAAATACAAAAAAATCTATTCCAAAATGCAAATAGAAGCAATTTATTTTTCCTTAGAATTTTTAGACTCATATGAAATGGCATCACAAGAATGAATGAATATTCATTTTCATGTTTATATAATCTGTAATATATTTTCCTTAGTTGAATCACTAAAATTGCATTTTACCCTTTGAAGAACCAACTTTTTTCATATTGTTTGGTACATGAACAAGGGCAACACACCAAAAAAAGATGTAATTGTATGGAAGGTTTGGTATTTTATCAAACCTCTTTTTGTTCCTTCCTAGATATTTGTGATCAGATTTTGAACATACACTACATTTGTCATACTTTCACCTAGAAATTGTGGTTTAGGTTAAAAGTGTTGTGAAACTAATGTTGCTAGGTTCCTTGGTTTGCATTTTATTTTGGTGTTTATGGAGTGTTATCTATTGATAGTGTCATTTTCCTTAACAAATAAAACTGTAGTCAATAAAGTTGTATGCACCATATCCATCATACCTTACCGTTCAAAATTGCTTTCTAGTTTGATTTTCATGTATTAAGATTGTGCCACAGTTATGCACACATCACACTTTGTTTTGACTTTTTACTGCTGTAAATTGACGTGATGCAAGGCTCTGTTGACATTAAAACTTACATGATTTATGTGATGTGACACACTTATTAAACAATATAAATGGGGCAATTAAATTTTAGTCACCATCTTGATAGTTTAGATTTTTAATTTTTCATCTTGATACTAAAATTTGATTTTCATAGCAATTGGAACATGGTCCACCCTATCCTCATTGTTATTTTTTTAAAATCTAAACCATCAACATGGTGGCCACTCACCACATGCTGATGATCTAGTTTTATTTATTTATTTATTTATACTTTTGCAATTGAATTCAAGTCATGGTAGGATCAAAATCATGTTCCACCCTAGTCCACCTAATTCAAAAATAAAAAATATTGTCAAGATGGTGATAAAAATTTATTTGCCATATTTGGATGGTCTAAGTGGTTTTAGGACTAAATTTTGATCATTGTAGGAAACCCTTTCCACCCAATTTCAACTAAAATTTTGTTCTTACTAAACATTTATCACTAATGAATAACTAATTCTATCCATGTAAATCAACACTAAACTAAGGTGATGCCAAATTTTGTTAGCATTAAAATCAATGTGACATAGCTTTAATAATTTAAATCAACTAATAATGTATTGAATGCACATATTGCCCTTCCACACCCACACCATTAATTAGAAATCTTGAACCTTTTCGCAACTCAAATTTTAGATTAGGAAATGAAAAAATGTTCTAAGTTTGTGCATATGAGAAAGAGAATGAGAGCTTAAGATTAAATACAAATAACTTAATGTGAGAGTCTTCTTTTTTTCTCTTCTTTTTCCTTCCTTTTCATTGTCTTCCCTTCTTTTTTGCATTTCCAAAAATGAATCAAAAACTACCTTCTAAATTAGCATTTACCTTTCAAATTTCCCATTGCAAGAAATTTAACAAAAATAAATTTCTTAAATTTTCGTTCTTGTTCATACTTCCTTTTTGCTCTATTTGAAAATACAAACAACAACAAGGTCGCTAGAATCTTCATTCTCCAAATAATGATTTGCTCATGTTTTAACCCAACATTAGCTATTAAGGGTTCTTTATGTTTAGATTCTTGATTTCATGTTGGTAGTGAGCATCCCAAGAGGGATTCGACATTTATTAGAAAAAACATCTTAGCTACTTAATATGACCCTTCGAAATAAGGTTAATCTTTTTTTTCATTTGGAGGTTGGGGACATGAGTTTTGTTTTTAAATTTGTGATATAGTGGAATTAATGGTGATCAATCATAAGATGATTGAACCATAGTTGATTACATACAAAATATCAAAGTAGAGAAAAACCAATTTTTGTGGGTTTTTTTTGTGTATTTTGGTTAGTTTCTGGAATTTCTCATAAAATCTATCAATTTGGAATTTGTTTTCTTTGAAATTTGGGGAGTTTTGATCATTTTTTCCAAGAAAAATCCTTTGTATAGGTCAAAATCATATTTTTCAAGTTGAAATCCCCCCAAAAGCACTAATTAGGGGTGTGAAGATGGAAGAAAAATTTCATGTCCAACTTAACACCCCTAGTGTTTCCAACATGCATTTTTTAAACCCCCTGCTATTCATAAAAATAATGTAAATTTGTCAACACATTTTGATGGATATTTCATTTTTAGTGTTTCTTTTGGTATGAATATCAATCCTTACAATTTTTGGAAACCCTTTAGAGTTTTAATTCACATTGTATAAAAGGATACTAGAAAATAAATATGTTGTCCTAAATTTATAAACACAACTCCTATGGACTCTTAAAAACTTAATTTGGTGATCCTTGTCCCTTATGCAAATGTGATTTATTAGAAGATTCAAACAATTCATCTACTCTATTACACAATTTTTGTACATGGATGTCAATTCTATATATTTACATTTTACTTATCACCATAGCAGCTTCATATCTTTCACACTAGTTAGATTATTTATAGACATAGTTTAATATTTTATTCTCAATGATCTGAAATATTCAAAATTCATTTAAATACATATTTTACAAGCATGTGTTCAAGTTAGCTATGTACTACAATAATCAAATATAATGTTTAAGCAATGTATGAATTATTTAATTCCAAACTTTTGATAAATTTATGTGGAAAATCCTATGAATCCATTAAATCATAAATGTGTATTTTCAACATCCTTGCATGAATATATTGGAAGGATTGCAAGTTTCTTTAAATGTGTGTTATTACTTGATTCAAATACATGGGAAGGCATTTAATGTTTTTTTTTTTCATAAAAGCTTTACAAGAATTTTTTTTTCAAATGGTAAAAAAATAAAGGCAAAAAGTGATCCAATTCATGGTTAATACACCCAATCTTGTAGACTAACCTCTCCAAATTGAGATTTGTTAATACTGTATATATATATGTATATTAATTAATTTTTGGACTTTTGAAAAGTCTAAAATAAAGAAACATTAACCATTTGGAGGACTTGAAGTTGGAAATTTGAAGAAAACACTTTGATTTGGGGGCCACCATAATATGATGTAATAATATATATTAATAATTTTTTTATTTGTAATTTAAATGATCCAACAAATAGACGCTTTCAATGTTTTGGCTAAAATTCAATAATGTTTTTGATCCTATTAATCGCCAAGTTAAAAAATTTACTCAATGTACATAATTAACAATTGAGTCTTGAGTATAACAAAAAAAAATTAACCATACATTGAGTTAACCACAACCATTTGATTATTTAATAAAATTTTCCA
>Ga0209611_10001027_pt1 | contig 46077 bp, 34 predicted proteins | sample S1TSphgellanicum_3_FD_187693 | JGI IMG/M metagenome (GOLD analysis project Ga0209611, IMG submission 187693) | Host-associated microbial communities from peat moss isolated from Minnesota, USA - S1T2_Fc - Sphagnum magellanicum MG (SPAdes) (version 2) | ecosystem: Host-associated > Plants > Peat...
AGTCATAGAATGTGCAGATGAGTTGAAGAACCTACTACATTGGGTGGCAAACCAGTGTGACCGACCTATGCACTCTGACAAACAGACTACATACAGCAACTCATAATTGACCTTAATGCCCAGCAAACAGTGGTTACTACTAGATGATAGAAATTGTATGATGGTCTGTGAGGATCAATACATGCATGGAAGCACAATTTTCCCGTCTGAACTACTGACCTCCCATGTGTGGACCATTGTTGTCCAGGTCTGGATTTCAAAATGAAACATCAGTTTTGGCTCTAATTTTTTTTTTTTTCTCAATAGAACCTCTGGACTTGTCTTGAGACTGGTTGTTTGGAATTTTAAAACCTCCAGTTTTGGTTATTTTCGCAAAGAATTTAGAGTTGATCTAGTTTAAGATCCCCAGTCTAAAAGATTGAATCTCCTTACTTTCGTTGGGAGGATGTAAGGATGAAGAAAGGAAGCAATGAACAAATTGTGGGAATGGTACTTTTGACTTGGAGAGAATTGAGAGAAATTAGGACCATGAATGTTGAAAGTCCTTACATACTGCCACAATAAGTAAACTCAATTTTCAACTTGGATCCAACCATGAATGTTAAATGCAGTAGGCCAATCTTACAAGGCATTCCAATTGAAGTAATCTAATGACATTCCAATGGTGAAGTAATCACCACTTCTCAATGCTGTTCCAGATCATGAATCCAGAGGGTTTTCAAGCCTAAAGTGCAAAAATTAACTTTAATGTCCACATGTTGGGAGTTGCAGAACAATTTGAAAGGCCAAGGTTAACAAATGGCCTTTGTGAAAAATATTGCAGAGGAAGGCTACAAGGGATAAGAATCCCATCTAATCAACCAGACAGTCCAATTTCCATCTCTTGTGAGGAATTTGATAGGAGATGGTTTCGAAATTTGAATTGGAAACCATTGGAATTCAAGATAGAAAGGATTGACACAAACGACTTAAATGATGATGAAGTGCGATATATTTCATATGTAATTGCCACACTGGGAAATCTAAAAGTTGGCATTGGATTCAATGTAAAACATGTGACTAGCTAATGAACACCAAACTTATGGAAACATAGGTGATAAAATGGGTGAAAAAGATATAATCGGACACACAGTTTCTTTTCAATGAATGCAATAATAGCAAATGTGATTTCATGAGTCCATTGATCTTTTTTCTCTTACTTTTATGAATTTGAAGAGGTAGATTTAAAACAATACAAAATTGTTCATTTGTATCAATCCAAACATTTGAGGATCCAACAAATGAAATTCAACCTATAGTGTTTGCATAAAGAACTTTAGTTCATGAACCAACATAATGGCTTTCTCAAGAAGTACTCATCCTAAAAGAGAATAGGAATCCAAGAAGGTGTGTGAACTTCAAGGGTGTAATCAAGGTGACCAAAATTGGCCACTATTCATTGCCATTTTGTGATGGGATCTTCAAAGATTTTGTAATGTACAAACACACACGCTTGGAAATAGTTATAAATGGTTAGCATCAAATGAAATTTGTTTTAAAGAACCAATTGAAGACCACTGGTGACATTGAGGACACTATCCAAAGATTTAACATTTTCCTATCCTTTGGGGTTCAAGGTCATGATTGTTACAAGTCAGTAAATAAATATAAACAATCAAAGCATGAATGTTAGGTGCTTTTTGTACATGTTGTCCATCCAACTCAGAAAAAACATGACAATGTAGATGGCCTATTTAGGGCTCATGAAGGTGTGGTAATGTGTTTAGCAATACTGATCTTTAGTGGGAATTTTCTGTGAACATTGAAAGAATGCCAAACGAACATGGGAACATTGTTCATTACTTAAAGGTGTGAAGTACCTCTAGGAACTTGTTCATAACAAGAGTCGGAAATACACCATCATTGTGAATCAACTTTTCCTCCAAGGGTGGGAAGGCATTTTATGAAAAATTGTTGGATAAAATGAGATTCCAAGGTTTCTATGGAAATTTTGCAGTGGACATAGCAACGAGCATCATTGAAAAACTCATTACATATAAAGATTTTGTGAAACTTGTCATATGGATCAAACAAAAATTCTTGTCTTTTGCAACCAATTTTTGGCTTACACAACCAACAAATAGTTGCATAAGTTGAAAACTAGCTGTGTAAGTCAAAGACTAGTTCCAAAAATTGGTTACAAAAGATAAGATTTTTCTTTTTAGTGGTTTAGGGTTCTAAAAATTGTCATTTAAAATGACAATTTTAAACTTCGACCATAGCTAGAATTAGCTCCTAATCAAAAATCTTAAACCCCTATACATGAGGACCTTCATGTTTGAGCAAAGCAATATGGACCATATTTGGAGACTTTGGCAAATTCCAATTTTAAAAAAAAAATCTTACCTGAAGATTTTAATATTTTTTAAAACCATGTTTCCTTCTCATTTAGAGTGAAGGGACATTCATCATGAAGAACATGAGGAATTATATAACGCATGTTAATTCATGTATATATATATATATATAATTAATGAATGATGTTGTATTTTTATGACATTTTATTTTGTAATGTACTTTCACAATCCCACATATGAAAACTACGGGCCTCTTATCTTGTGCAATTGAAAATTGTGATTGTAGGAGTAAAGGCATTAAGGTTGATGTGTTGTTGTGTTCAATGATTAATCACATCCTAAATCATATAATTTTGATCTAGTCATTCGCATTTATGATTCATCGCTAAAATTTATGGATACAAAAGTTTTGAAATGTTTATGTCCATGGGAATGTATTGGTTGGTTGTTCATTTGTTTGGGATTCAAGTTTGTACCAAAGTTCATACTTTTGTTTTGAAGGTGTGAAATTCTTGTCATGAATACCCACATGAGATGATTTTGTTTGGAATCCATGGATGACAAAATAATTTTAAGATGTGTCTTTGTGTCAATCCATGTGTGGGTCTGTGTATTACACATTAGTTCATTTTGACAAATATAACATTTCATACGGATCCTATGCAAGTTCCTTAAAAGTGTTCAAATGGATATGTTTTTAAGATGTCATTATTGTAATCTATGACTACTACATGATCATCCATTTACAAACCTTCCCAAACTTAGGTCAAAACCTACATTAGAAGGTGTTCATGTCATTTTTCATGTTGGATGTAATTTGGAAGTCCTAAAAAAATCAATAATGTCCAAAAGAACAAAACTCCATCTAGATATTTCAAAACCACATGTTGTAAATAATATTTTTGAAAAATAAGAAAAAATAAAGTAATCCAAAAAGACTTATGAAAATAATGCCCAATTTTGACCATAAGTATATTATTAAACTTTGGTTAAGGTTTTGAAAGGAATCTAAAACATATGAGTTTATTCGTTCATATTATAACATATATTTAATTTGGATATAATCACTATAAATTATATACAATGAAAATTAACATCATTGCAACACTTCAATCTTATAACATTTCAATCAAACAACTAGTCCATGTTTTCATTTTCAAAAGTTCATTACAAGAAATGAATGTAATTTCAAAGGTAAGGAACTACATAGAAGTTTCCATATGGAAATTGTTAACCTAATACGAGTTGCCACATGGAAAATTTAAGGTTATAGTGTTTGCTAGAAGCATTTAAATGACATGTACTTAATAAAAATAAAATTGATCAAATTAGAAGAAATTCAATTTACAACTAGATTTTAGTTGTAATGGACACTTGCAACTATGAAATGTTCTAGTTGGTCAAAACAAGCGCCATTGGACAATTAGTCCCAAAAGAAACCATGTGGCATAGAAGTCACACCAATAATTGCAAACCCTTGTGACTACAATCCACTTTCTCATCCACTATCATGGATGAACATGAATATGATGTGGACCTCATCTAGTTTGTCAATTTTGACTTTGTGATTACCTTATGGATAGTGGTATGATGTCAAGTGTTCTAACTACCTAGATTAGCTTAGTTACATATCTATGTAAAATAATAGGTATGTAAATAATAATAGGTGCCTACTAGCCTAGCCTACTAGGTCTACCTAGTTTCTAGGACACCTACCTACCTACTTAAGAAAAATACTAAATAAGTAAATAATGAGTGCCTAGCCTAGCCTAACTTGTCCTACCTAGTCTAGCCTAGCCTAATGTAAGGTAAACCGTAAGGTGCAAGTATAAGGACTTGAACCCTTCACCTCCATAGAGATAAACCAAGTCCTTCCATTCCACCACACCATTATAAAGTGATAATTTTTGTCATTTCATTTATTTCATATCTTGTTACACACATTAGTTATGTGAATAAGAAGTTAGGTTATATGTGCAAAGCATGTAGGTAGGTTGGTAGGTAGGTAGGTAGTTGGTAGATTGCATTCCTACTTACCTACCTAAGAAAAAATGTGTAAATAGATGGCCTAGAAGAAAAATGTTTTTAATGTATACATACATACAAACCTATCTAAATAAAAAATAGGTAGGTAGGTGATAGGTGCCTACCTTAGCCTAATTAGCCTAACCTAGCCTTGTAGCTAAACGAACCTATTAGGTAATAATAACATTTTTTAGTTCACCTATTAACCAATAAATGAACTTGTACACTTTGAATTGCAATAGCAATTTAAAATGCCACATTTCATATTGTCATCTATGTATAGTTGCAAATATAATTACAAAATACAACTTGGTTGTCAACCATCAATAGATGCAACTAATAAGAGATGGCATATGTTCACTTTTCATTTAAATTTGTGATAGTCACAAATTATAATCACATGTATAATTAAAATTTAGATCCATCATAATGTTATCACATATGCAACTATGAACACTTGCAACCATGGTAAGAAATAGGATTGTTACAAGTGTAATCACAAAATGAGTTGATTTGAACACTAGTTGCATAGTAGTCACAAACATAGTGTTAAAAAAAATTAAAATGGACAAAATTTCTTTTAGTGTGTGACATAAAAAATGAGCTACCATTCCTTGTAACCACCCATGTCTTATCCTTGATTTTTGTGTGAGCATTCCATAGTACAAACAAAAAAATTATAATTTTGTCCAAAAATTAACTAACAAATCAAAATCTTCAAACCCCATTGGCATTTTACATTATCATAGTTCTATCAATAGTTTTGGGGGTGATTGCAAACATGTGGTATCAAATATGGCACTTTGAAGAAATTGCATAAAGACCCCAAAAAAATTCAATTTCCTTGAAAATGAAATTGTTTGTAATATGTAGTGACTTCCATTAATGACATGTATCAAATGCCAACAATAGATGGTAACCACATATGAAATCCTAAAAATATGTAAAAAGAGCTTGGACTATGTAACAACTTGGAGGCAAACACAATAGGTGGTGCTAGATTTAGGTTAGAGTGTGTATCTTTCATATTTCCAATACATCATTTTTTTGTTGTGTTAACCAATGGAAATTGGTTGAACATGATAAACTTTGGTGCACTTGGAATAAAATAATGATAATTCATTGCACAAAGGAAGAGGAAAATGGATTACCCCTCACACACACATAAAATGGGAAAATGGTACAAATTTCTAGCAACTTCAAGCATAAGCTTTCATTTCTTTTTTGATTTCTCCTTTTAGTTTCAAAAAGTAAACCATTCCACCTTTTCTTTGCTAATCATTTTATGTTTTATGTATTTTTTTCCCTTTTCCATTTCAATTTTAGTAGGGTTATACCAAACACATAGATTATAATTTAATAATAAATAGTTAATTGTGTCATTTGTCTCCAATTAGCCCTCAAATAAATTTCACCTTTACAACGAGGTTAATGTGATTCATTTTGTTTTTGAAAGAATCCACTAATCTTGAACATTATTTTTGATACTAATTGTATACTTCTACATGAAGATAGTTTTTGTGTTTGATAACAACCCAAAACAATGTGATTTTTCCACTAGTATAAAATAATATATGTATTCTATTCAATTTCTATCCATTTCAATAATGTGAAATATTGGTTCCAAATAAACATTCATCATGCAAATCTATAGTTTTAGTAAAGGTTGGGATAATGAGCTCAAATAGACACTTGTTCATGATAAAACCAAATCTAAAATTATATATTTATGTATAGATATAAAACTTGTGTATAAATATTTTAGAATAAAATTCTTATAACTTCATGTATAGAGAGTTGGCATGTTGGCCCTTAGTCACAAACTTATTTTTGAGGAATAAGACTTTTATGTTGCTTATTATCAAAATAATAATAAACTACTAAAAAGATGATAGTGAAAAATATATGAAACATTATGTCATTTTTTGATTGGTGCTTATCAATTACATTAGTTGCTCATGCCTTTTGTAATTGGTTTGGACCCATCGTCTATGCCATTTTTAATCATTTATCCATTTATAATCATATAGGACTAGTCATAAAATGACATTTTTTGCATAGTGAAAGGATAGGGATAAATAATATACGTCTTGTATTGTTGAAGTTAAATGGCATGTAAGTTGTGGTTTAGCAACTATTACTATGAGTAAGCAACCACTACATTTTGATAGGCTATGGTTATTTTAGGGTTACAAGGATAGTAGGGAAAATTATATAAAGATAACTTGGTAATTGTGCAAGTATTTCATATTTATGTTATTTGTGATACAACAAGCTTCAATGATGAATCAAAGCCTTGCACCACTTTTGATAATTCTCACTCTATCCACTCCTTTCCATTCCTATTTTATGTTTACAATAGATTTGATGTTTAAATTAAGAATAAAATTATTACGCAACTATAAAAGAAGAAAAGGAGTTAATGAGGAGAATGAGGAAGAGAAAAAACACAAAAATGGATGAGGCCCAAGCAAAGCTACTATACCCATTTTAATATTACTGCAAGCAACAAACCTTGCAAGACATCCTCATCAACAAAAAAATTATAAAGACATAAATGTCTCAGATTCAACCAAAACTAACTTGACCAAAAATAAAGAAAACTCAATTAATCACAATCACCATAACACATTGACAACTTCAACACTAATTGTATTATTTTTTAAAATGTTGAATTTTTCAAAAAAACAAAATTTTGTGAAAGAAAATAAAGAACCTTTTGGAATATTCAAGAATCATTATTTTTTGACATGAGATCTTCAAAATTAATAAATCATTTGACATACATGTTGAAGGTGCCCTTGTATTATAGTATGTATCCCTTAATACTGTTTGTTATATGATTTCCAAACCATGAGGGTAAATGACTTATTCCACAACATGATATTTGTGACCGGCCACCATGCCATGAGCACACCATCCAGGATGGAAGGTGTGTGGACATGAAAAACTTTTCATTATATTTCTGTCCCATAGCTAACCGCACCAATTAGCTATGTACTAGCCATCCATATGCATCTTCCTACCTAGTGGCCATTAGGTGCTTTACTTACTTACCTATCTACACTTATATTCCCTATATGCTTACCAATGCTACTTACTCATTGACATACCTTACCCTAAGGTCAGTTTCATCATTAAATAATCCTCAAAATAGTGAAATATGAAATTTTGTGAAAATATCAAGTTGACATGCTGAAATTCATCGTAATTATCATAGGCTACACTCTGAATAATTTCACTCCTCATATCACAATATTATAGTAAATGATGGAAAAAATATATAATTTCAAAATTTTAAAAACGAATTCATTTTTTGAAAAAATAATAATTATTCGTTTTGTCAATGTGGAAACTGACCCTAGGCTACGGTAGTAGTTACCTAGGTATTGTTTGTGTGGGGGAATGGAGGAGGGTTTACATTAGTGATGGATGGGTACCAGAAATCAGCTGGGTTTCAAGTATGTTCTCTTTTCAATTTTCAATTTGAAATCTAGCACTTTGAAAACTAGCTGAGTATCATAGAGGCTCAAATTTGATTCTTATGAAAGTTATCAAGTGAACCCTCAAGGTTGGTCCTCATGTTTGTATAGGTTCATAAAATTTCAAAGAAATAGAATCATCTATCATTATCCTTGCAAGATTTGAACCCAAGACTTTCTTTGTAGATATATTAAAAAACAAGAACCATCATTAAATAAATTTTTATATGAATATACGTGAATCTTAGATTTAAAACTCTACACAAGTTGGTGATCTTAACTTTAAAACATTTAAGATGAAAGAGCATTAAATTAAAAACTGTCATATGCATTATTTTGTGTGATTAAATGTGACTTTATATTTAGTACTTAGGTCTACTTTGAAAACATCTTGGGTCCTCTGTCTTTGTCCTCCCTCTCCCCATTTGCAGAATATGGCTTTAATGGCAGCATCTTGGCTGGGTGCTTTGTTTTAATAAAGTTTACCATGGTTTCATCCATCTTGAGTTCAATTGTAAAATTAGATGAGAAATGACCTTATTGAAATTCAGTTTGAAAACAAACAATTCTCATTTTGATAATCTGAAAACTAACAAGGGTATAAAATTTTGAAATTTTTTAAAAGATCGTATCATGTGTTCTCAGTATCATGTGTTCTCGTCTCTTCTCTTTTAACTTTTATCAGGACCACCCAACACTGGTTTACACAATAGGTTACTGAGGTGGAACCTTGATGATTAAGCGGTGGTTTAGTAGTCACAGGTTCCCAATGAATGATACACTGGTGGGTGCTGTGTCATATAATGGGTTGCAGCCTACAAATAATTGATGCTTTCCTTTGTCACTTCTTTTTTGATTTGGGATCAAAAGTGTAGTAGTGTAACTCTTGAGGAGTGGAAGAGTTCCAAAAGTAAGCACCTGCCTGCCTGAGGCAGCAGGGCCAAAGGGGTGCTTACTTCTGAAACTCCTGCCTCTAAGTTCATTTCTGAGCATATAAAAAATGGCTCAATTTTTTATTTACAAAAACAATCTACTATACATGACAAGTACTAGAGGAAAAAAAGAAAATAAAATTACAGTCACACTCTCAAGAAATGAAATAAATGCTTTACAGACATATTATGCTCTGGGAGCAGACGTCCAAATACACAAGAAAAAGTTGTGGAGGTTTTTACAAGTAAAAAGTATGGCAGTCTGAGACTCAGCAAAAGAGCTAGCAATGTATACAGTAGGGTTTAGGGTTGAGGGTTCTAATCTCAGTTGGGAGCAAAATTCCAAGTTCAAAAGCACAGAACTTCAAAGTAAGCAAAAGAACTCCAAATTACTGCAGCAAGTGACAGACTGGTCCGTATATTAATAATTATGATGATTTCACAGGTGGGTGATTACCAAATTGCAATAAGTTTTTTGCTGGTCTTGCCAAGCTTTTCACTACTTTCCAGCACAAATCCGCATTTCTAGGTTAAGGTTTGGTCACCCATTTTGTCAGATGAAGAAATTTTACAGTTGCCTTAACACTTATCATCTGCAGGGCAAAAAGGTTATGCAAAAGTATATATAGCCTGTATGATTGATTGTTAAATTAACTTATGAAAATTTCATTGTACTACTGTTGCTCTTAGATTACAGAGCAGTAAAAATGGCCCAACAAGCAAGTTCGTGAAAACAAGTCTTGCCTAAAATAGGACCGACCATAATTTACATAAGGAGAAATTTTGACACTTGAGTTATGCAGTTTTATTTATCCAGCTTTCCACTTGTGGGTAAAGCGAGCATTCCTTATATTTGTCCAGAGAATCGAGTGAAAAAGTCACAACCAATGCCCGTAATTGGCTTCCTTGTCTGTTTATATGACTGGTGGCAAGTCAGGGACCACCAAATTGGTATTTACCTATATGTGGCCAAGTCATGAACAAAAAAGTACCAAATTGAGGCAAATTTGCAGCTAATTTGGGCAGGTTGCCATTCCTATTGTCAGGGAACCTGTTTTTCCACATACACGCCAAATCTAACAAAAAACAGTACACACTCTTCTGCTCCACTCCTCCAGAACAAACAAACAGTATTCCACAATATCTGAGGTACTTTTGGATGTGTTTGCTAAACCTTACCAAAGATTGCCCTGCTCATCAGCACCCCCTAAGCAAAATGGGGAAAATATCAAAGAGTTAAAAAGGAAACTGAGTCTAAATTTTAGTAAATTTCACTAAATGTATTAACAGCACCCACATCCCCCATAAGTATGCAAAATACACCTAAAGTTGAGTATTTGTAAATAGTAACTCAATGGTTGAGACGATAAACAATTTTTTCACAAGTTGGGAGTTCAATACTCAACAATTTTGACAACTATCGATAATGTTTTTCTCTGTTTTTCTCGGCAAGACCTTTTGAGAATTATAACATGAGTGAGTAGGAACAATATTTACATGTCCAAACTCAATTTCACACTATTTAAAGGTTGTATTTCATCCAAAGCAAATAAATATAAAATCATGTATAGTAAACCCCATTTACAATCATGCCCATTTTAATCATATTTTTGTTTGTGTCACCTATTTGTTTGTAACCATCTGTTTTGTAAAAAACATCATTTTTTAAAGTCACAATCATATTTGTTAGTAGCACAAAATATTTGCAAAGCTTTTTTTTGTAAATATGATTATAATTAGAGAATTTTTAAGCAAACATTAGGGTTTTGTAAATTGTAGTTCCCTTTGACAATGTTAGTGTTGTTTTGTATTCAAGTTGTGCAAACTAACAACATTGAATCTAGTTGGGGAAAAAAAAACAACATCAACTTTTTGTGCATACAAACAAACAAAATGTGCAATCTTGCCAAGAAAGTAAAAAATCTTAATTAAAATAAACTAGTTGACAAAATACACAAGCTAATAGTTAAGGAGCTCAAATTCAATGTAAATTGTCACATTAAAATAAGCTGAAATCACAACCTTCTTCAGGTTTAATAATGCATAGTAGAGCTTAGGATAACTCATGTAAGAAATTTAAACATAGGTACATTTATCTAGCATAAAAGGGCTATTTTGTAATAAAAAAATTTATCCTATAATCACAAGCTTGTAAAAGTTTATATGAAATGTGACAATTAAAACAACACCTTGCAACAAAATAGACTATACATGTTTAAATCACAATTCATTAGTGTCATAAAACAAATAAGTGGTCACCAAGGGCATGGTTATGAAGGGGGTTCTTCTATACTACTTATGTTACTGTGAAAAAAACCTCAGTCACTTTACTCTGCACCATATCCACAAAGTCCAAGGTTGGCACAGAATTTTGAAGCCTTTTGAAATTGAAGCTCACCTGCCCCCTGCAAAGAAGAAGGGACGGTGTCAAACTGTTTTGGGTACTTACGACTGAAACAGAAAAGGGGAAACAATTTGTCAGATACAGCCCACCATCTGTCTACCATTATGCTCTAGTCACTTCCACATTTGTTATGATAGATTATTCCACCAGCTAGAGAGCTACCACTTGTGTTACAACACTCAGAGAGTTCATGGCTAATTCTTGGTAGGCCCCATAGCAGCCACCAACACATCTACCTGATCAGAAGGTATAAAATATACATTAAAAAATTTATACATATATATAATGTAGACTCTCCAACAGCCATCACCTCATGGGCAGATACTCTACTGTCACCAACAAGTCTATCTTCAGCACAAAGCTGTATGGGCAGCAACAACAACTATGCTTTCATGTCAAGCTGGCAAAGCATAATTGTCAACTTGCAATTCTATACAAAAGTTGTTCCAAAAGCTTTAACAACAGATGGAGATATGGTATATACAGCCTCAATTCCACACCACCGTTGAAGTTGTTTTTTTTGTTTTCCTTCCTATATAGTAGCCCTATCCATGTTAGCACACGCTTGTAGACAGACAGACAGACAGACAAACAGACTTTCTACTTCAGTTTACTTTGCAGTCTCACAAATGGCTTGCTGTAACAACAATAAGTAATACTCTGCAACAATGGGTACCTTCTACTACCTTGCCTTTTTATGTCAACAAGCCTCTTGTAGCATACACCTAAAGAGCATTTCCAATGTCAGCAGTAGCAATATGGCATCTAGAGTCTAAACATACACAAATACTTTGAATGAAGAACCATGTTTAGATTCTGTGAAATTAACTTTGAACTTGTAAAAAATGTATAAGATGAATTTTTTAATTTTTTTTCAATTTTACAGTTTCAAGATTTTGGCATAAACTTTCCAAAAAAATTTAGCAAATTATTTTCGAATTTACACTTTTTAGAGTCCAAAAACAATGGTTGTCACACTATGAAAATTTGCTAGAATAAAGACCGCGGATGCATAGAATACAATGATCTTCAAAAGGGCTAGTAAAAGAACATGATTGCTTTTGATGCGGTTGATCATAATGATGATTGACGCATGTGCTGACATTTTAATAATCTCTCCCATTATATCCTCCCACTTTTCATGTTTGTGGGGGTGAAAATTTGAAAATAATCTGTATTCTATGTTGACGTGCTAAATACTGTAGAGGCCCCAAATAGGGGGTGTGGGTGGAGATGCCACTCTTAAGAGCATCTCCACCCCAAAACTGTAAACAACTCCTTTATTGTAAAATACAATAGTGTTTAATGATCACTGTCCCCACCAACAAATATCGTAAAAGTCCCTTTAAACACTCAAAGACCATTTATGTCTTTACATCTCGATGAGTAATTGTCACTGTCCAAATCCAAAATAATTTAAAGGGGTTAAAATGACCACTGCAAAATGAACATCAATACAGGAGCGCAGAAGTAGTAACGCTATCCTGATGCAAGATTTAATGAAAAGGGGTGTTTGCAGCTGTGGGGTGGAGATGCTCTTAGTAGGGCATCTCCTCATACACCCAGCAAATATATTTGGGCCCCTAGAAGGGTATATCACATCCACCATACAGTGTAAACTATTCCTTCATCCGCACTCAAACACAAAAAAGTGGACAGTATAATGTAAGAGAATATTTAAATCTCGCCATCTGAGCGAATCATTATGGTTGGCCAATCAGAAGCAGTCATTTCCTCTTATTGGTTTGCTTTGAGGGCATTGTATCGTGGACAAATTTACAGGCCAACACTCACAAGTTTCATAATATCGGACTTGTATATTTTGATCAAGATATATAGTATTCGGTTCATTTTATTTACTGATGTGGGTGGAGATGCTCTCTCCATGGAACATTTGGAGAGTAGGTTCTTTGTCTCAGTGTGAACTCAGATCACTGCATGGAGGCTGAAAGTGGGCGCTGGAAAACTGGACTAGTGGGGCCTGGGAATTTTGTACACGAACAGACAACAGACTGGGCTCCCTGTGAGAAGATGGGATTAGATAAAAGTGTTGGTGGACGGTGGCCAATGAGGATCAGTTCTTGTGAAAAAGGTCACAACACAAGCTGTAAAGCTTTTGTCTTGTAGTTCAGTTCATGGGTCCCATTCTTTTCTAGTCCATTGCTCTAATTTTCTTTTGTCTTGAAATGAGATAGAGAGCCTTGGAGAGCTAACCCTAGAAAGAAAAAAAAAGCACTCAGTTGTGGCCAGTTGAATTGGTGATGCACATTCATGGGATTACATGAGTTCGTACACCAAACCAAATCCTCCTCCATCCAATGAGCTTCATGACAAATTGCCTAAACTAGAACCCCAGTGAGATAATTCAAAGCTAGATGTATGGGCCACACTCAGAAGCCAAGAAGATTAAGGTTCCCTTTGCAATCAAGCTGATGACCTTTTGCATGTGTATGTGTGACATTATGTAGCTTCAAATGCATAGTTGTCCCTGGCCCCAATTCCCAAAGCCCTTGTTGGTCTCTTTCGGGGAAATGCTTCATCCTAGTAAATTATACACCAAGCATAATACAAAAAGTGCAGATGATGACTGTTATATGACTACTCACTTGGGTTCATCATCCTTTCACCAGAGTCCAATTCAACCAGTTGTGTTGTGCGGGTATCAGAAATGACACCAAATCCCCCTCGGTCATCAGGTTGGTTCTTTAATTGCGAAAAGCTTCAAGATATTTCTTAGTGCATTTTGAGGCACTCTTATATAGAGTGTAACATCCTGTGGAGCTTTCCATTTGCTGAAATGCTTCACATTGTTTTTTTCCTCCTGATACCCAATGGGTGCTGATGAAATACCTGTCAAATATCATGGGTGAAAATTATGAAATAAAAAATCATGTCAATTTTCACACTTGTCATAATTTTTGCACTCTTCCTTTCCTTCTTCATTCAGCCTATTTCAGCAGCTTTTTTACCTTGGATGTATAACGTAATTCATGGTTTCTCTCAATAAAGTTGCACAGTTGTTTCCTGTGTGAAGCTGTCATTCTTTAGCACAGAATACAAAGTGAAGAATGCCAAACATTCACACTAAGGAGAGAACTTAGTTCTTATTATATTGAGGAGTAAGCAAGGGGACACACTTGTTCGCGCACCCCAAAAAAAAAAGGAGTAAGTTTCAAATAATTCATGACCTTCAAACTTGTACCTTGCAAATATCCAGGTTTGCTGAGTATGCTCAGAAGCACAATAGATGATGAGAAGCCGCCAGCCCTGCGATCTCTAGAGCCTTGTTCACACATAAAGCACCAGCAGAAATTTCCTAGTGTATTTGCAGGGCACCTTACTCAAAGGAATTTTTCCTCCGCTTATACCCATGAAATGCCTCCATTCATTTTTCTCCCACAATACCCGGGTATTTCCCATGATACCCATGGATATATTTTCCCATGATACCCAGAAGATACTTGGTGGATACCACTGAGTATCACAGGAAAAGAGCCAAAATTTAAATTTCTGGGACTTGGGTGGGTACTCAACAAAAACTTGAACTAGTAGCCATACATGTTGGTGGGTAGTAGTAGTCCTCCTCAACTACCCTACCTCTTGATGGGATTCACTTGTTAGATGACCAGATATTTGTGAGATTTCTTCCCAAATTCCATACCATGGAGGTTCCATTGTGGATGAAATGGACTGATATGGATACAAAACATTTCCCATTTTTTATGAACACATGTGCCTAATTTGCACTCTATGTTGTTGTTGGGTATTTCAGACCATAAAGAAGAAATCTCATAATCTCCAAATTCTACCCAATTCATGTGCTTGATACAATTTGAAGAAATATCAACCATATAAGTCCTTACCCATCTATTATGTACATGTCTATATATGTGCAAAGGTATCTAGGCTCAATTGTTTAGAATTTATATTCTTGCACGACAAACTTCCATGTCCAAACACCTATGGCATTATTCACCGTGGTTGGAAAAGGCAAGATTCCAACACCTACTTTTGTCAAGTTCCCCTACTAGAAGAAAATGTCAATCCATTTCCCCCTAGTTCTCAAGACTTCTCTAAGGGGGGTAAAAACAAATACCAAAAACTAATCCTTAGCAGCTTACAAAAAATCAAATCACATCATGTCAAAATCAAATCTACAGGATTTCAAACACACAAATCACTTAAGCCGGTGAATCAACACCTCTCTCTCAACAAGAGATCTAATCTCAACAGGATCGCAAGGTGATCCTGTATGTGTGGGTGTGCACTCTTAGTTAGATCGGGCTGTCGGACATGGAAAACATATTTGAAAAATCTTGTGAATACCCAATTGCCCGTAAGTTGTCAAAGAAGCATTCAAAGCACACAAGGAAAAAATTATGTTCTATTTCAAAGGCTAAAGGGCTAGGAATTTTTCTTGAGAGCAGGGTGGGACAGTTTAGGGTTTGGTGTATAGGTTTTGGGTGAGGGCCAAAAGAAGCTCTCAAGCTTTAAAAGGTCCATTTCTTCCATTTCAATAAAACCAAATCATCCCCAGAAAAATGGATCAGTTGAATGTAGTGACTTTAGTGATGTGATTCAGACAATTTTGTATCTACCATTTAGCTTCACAAAGCAACTTCCAAAACTAGACTTGAAAAACTCTTGTATATATCCCCCCCACCCTCCAACAGCAAAGAAGAATCAAACATAACACAAACATTCCCTATTGTCGAGTAACAAACTCTAGAATCGAATAAGAGCATGTTATGAATCACACAGTTCTATTTTTGGGTTTAAGAAGAAGACCACCTCCGTGCATTTAGCAGATAATTTTCAGTTCTATTTCTGGTTTTAGAAGGAAAAAAGCTATAGGCTATATATCTGGGCATTTTAGCAGATAATTAATTCTCAGTTCTATTTCAGGTTATCGATCTCCATGTAATTTTACACATAATTCTAATTCTGTTGCTTGTCATGGTTTACAGCCTTAAAACACTTTCTATGTCTCAATTTGTTCAAAATCCCAAGTTGCACACCTACCAATAACTCTCTCTATTCAATACACTGCACAGAAGAGAACATGCCAGTCCAGACTATCTGCACCTGTGCATGGCTTTGCAAGTTTTACAAGGTCTTGGAATTTGTAATCTGTTTTCTAGTAGGGTAAAGCAGGCTAGTAGTGTCTGAACACTTAAGAACTCAAAGGAGGGTAAGTTGAATCCTCGCACATTGTTCCTTTGCTGCTTCTAAAGCTCAAAGAAAGTTTCTAGCCACCTAGCTAGCGCTTCCAATGCTCTGCAAAAAAAATAGCTCAATTTGATAAAGGAATGGGGGAAGATATAAGGTGTTAGTGTAAGGGGGTTTGGTGATGATGGATGAATTAAAACAGATTAGGATTTCGAGCTTAAAATCTTTGATAGTTGCATCTTTGCTTCTGGAATACAAATAGGTTTTGTAAAGCTCTAGTTGGCACACCCATTGAGCTTTCCATCGGTCAAAACACACTTAAAATGAGGAAGATATAGGCTGGAACTAGAGAAGGGGTGTAGAGAGCTATATTTTCAAAAAAATTTAAGCAAACTCTCAATTCACCCTCTTCCTGTGTTTTCTGCATTGCTCATTCACTTCTGATGCTCAAAGAAAATTTGTAGGCCTCCAGTTTGCACATCCAATGACATAAACATCCCTCAATTTGGTTAATGAATGAGGAAAATATTGTAAAGTGTTGGATGATAGGCAAATGTTCCAAACATTGCTCAATTTGGTTAAGGAATGAGAAATTTTCGTAAAGTGTTGGATGATAGGCAAAAAATATTGCAAAGTGTCGGATGATAGGCAAATGTTCCAAACATTGCTCAATTTGGTTAAGGAATGAGAAAAAATTTGCGAAGTGTTGGATGATAGGTAAACATTTCATACATCGCTCAATTTGGTGAAGGAATGAGGAAAACTTTGTAAAGTGTTGGATGATACACAAATGTTCCAAACATTGCTTGATTTGGTTAATGAATGAGAAATTTTTTGCAAAGTGTTGGATGATAGGTAAACGTTCCAAACATCACTCAATTTGGTTAAGGAATGAGAAATTTTTTGTTAAGTGTTAGATGATAGGTAAAAAATATTGCAAAGTGTTGGATGATAGGTAAATGTTTCAAACATTGCTCAATTTGGTTAAGGAATGAAAAAAAATTGTTAAGTGTTGGGACGATAAGTAAACATTTCAAACATTGCTCAAATTGGTTAAAGAACAACAAAAAATTTATGAAGTGTTGGATGGTAGGTAAACATTCCAAACATCACTCAATTTGGTTAAGGAATGAAGAAAACTTTGTGAAGTGTTGGATGATAGATAAACATTCCAAACATCGCTCAATTTGGTTTAAGGAATGAGGAAAATTTTGTTTAGTGTTAGATGATAATTTTAAAGTATCATAAAGGGTTGGATGATAGGTTAAAAAAATATTGTAAAGTGTTGGATGATAGGTAATTGTTCCATGTTGGGCGATTCTACCCTACTACATAGCCAGTCAAAATAAGACTAATTCTTTTCTTTGGTACTTGTGAGGTTTTGGTGCTGGGATTGGATCTCCCCTGGCCTTGCTGTGTTTTGCTCTCTCTCTCCAATGGAATTTACAATTTGTGCCAAAACGAAACAAAACAAAACAAAACAAGATTACAAAATACAAGCCTTAAAATACTAGTCATCAGTACTTCATCTTGTCTCACAATCCCATCCCCCACACTAACAACTACTTATTAGTCCTTGTGCACAAGGAAGGGCACAACAAAACTCAGCAAATTCATTTCACAATCTGCTGATTCTTTTCTTCCAAACAACACAACAAAACAATCCACAGAATGCATATCACGGAAGAAAGGAGTACATCTGTTTAAAGGACTAACAGCAAGAAAACGCCCCCTCTCCTTCCCCAAACACCCAACTTTCACCAATCAAGTTGTCATACACCACATGCCCACAACACCACATCTTGCACATGATACCCAAGTCTTACAAAACTCCAACCTCACAAGGACATATCCAAAGAGCTTCACATGATCAGATTAGGTAACTGACACTATGGCAATCGTCATTACTAAAATCCAAAAAGAACTTCCAAATCCTTCTGAGTTATCCTCAATAACAGGACATTGTTGTACCACAAGGTCATTCAAGAGAAACAAATACTAAAATCTTTATTTTGCACAAAGTGTTTTCGTGATACACAGAGGGCTGGAGCTCAATGAGCTATCAAGGGTAAATTACAGGGGGCAGGCATGTAACAGGTTGGGGAAGAAGAAAATTACATAAAGTTTACAGGGGATGGTCACAATATCTGTACATGACTAATTGCCGTAAAAAGATGGGAACTAAGAAACTCAAATTCTCTCTGAAGATGCAAAACTCTCAAAGATTTTGGCTATGCAACAACTGTTAAATGGCAGTGTTGCTCCAGCTAGTTGCCTTGTCTAGCCGCACTCCTCACTCTTTCTCGCTCGCTCTCTCTATGCTGCTCCGTAATGTGTACAGGGGTTGAATGGAGAAGACTCTTACATAAATAACAAGCTGTCCCCTTCAACAACTTATAGTCAGCTTCACCATAAGAATGTGACAAAGTTTTCGATTGGCTCCCAGCAGATATTGTCAATCTCTCAAAATCAGTACAAATCCCGTTTCTAAGATTTACCTCTCTGCTGTTCACCATCCAAGCCATCCAGTCAAACTGGGATGTGCTTCCATGCTCCCTAGCTTCCAGGCTCCCTCCAGACAAGAAGGTATCAAATGGACCACCACAAGATACCACCATCCAAGTACTGTCTTCAATGGAGTCTACCCTGCAAATGTTGCAGGGGTACTACTCATTACTCCCCGACTATGCAAAGGCAGAGACACGACAGCATGAATCAGATCCAGATGAAGCAAAACCTTCAACGCGCACCACTGGATTCGCCTTGTATGATGAAGGTCCACAAGATGAGATCTGCTGTGACAGCACTGACTGAGCTCTTTGATGCAGGAACTGAACATCATGTATCAGTGGATTGCCTGAGCGACTTGGGGGTGATCCACAAAAGTAAGGGGGTGAACATGCAAAACTGGATGTGTCATTATACCCTCCCTGCACCATGGACACAACCAAACATCAGTTCCAGATGTTGCATGCAAACAAAAACAAAGATATTTTTAAAAAATGATCAAGAAATGTCATATTCCCAATTCACAAATTGAAATGAGAAAACAACCTACCTTGCTCAGAAAAATGTCAAGAATTTCAAAACCAGCATCACCTTCACCTCGCATTGTTGAATGGCTGCACAAAAATAGATATCAAAAGATAAGTATGGTGCAAGCATGTAAAAACTTCACACAGATAAGACTGACAACAAACTATACATGAGCAGCTTGAGAACAGGGTCACATAGAAAACTCCAAAATACTAATGACTTCAACACAAGAAACTAAATCCCAAAGGATTTTTATCAACTTTCAGAAAGCATATACATTATGGAGTTCAAAGATGGGCACCTTCGGCACCTGCGAGATGGTTTCATAAACTCTGTGGCAGGACCTGAGATGTTAGTTGCACGCCTGGGCTTTGGACATATCACTTCTTCTTCATGTCCTTCACCACGGTAACCTCCTCTCTGCCTCCTCCTTTCACTCATTTCTGGACGATTCTCCAAAGAGTTCCAGGGACCAGCAAACTGCTGGACTCCAGAGAGATTTCTTGCACAGATCTCCAGTTTGGCAGTTTTTGTTCACCAAAAACAATGAAGATGTTCTGTTGTCTCTTGGAGAATAAGACAATGTACTGTACCACCACCTTTATTCCCGCTTTACTGTTCTCCAGTGAAGTATTTACAAGTTCACTAGTGGAACTTCAATGGGAGCTTGAAGAAACCAATAGTGATGAAAGTATTTTGAAAAATTGTGCTACAAAACTGAGCTCAACATTTACAAGTGGCTCACATATGTACAGGATGTCCCTCAAGTCCTGCACAACACAACCCATCCACATAACAATCAGTTAACTGAACACACATTTGCGACACTGTGCAAAACACACTTCAAATAAATCAGCAAGGATATTTTCCCCACCACCTGAAACTTCAGGAACAAGTTTACAAAATACCTAAGCCAGTCAAGATTTGATGGACATTAGACCAAGATCCACAGACCAGATCTGAAGCATATGACCTCACTGGGCTGCAAAGACATCAGAAGAGGAGATAGATCTGATTGTAAGTCAAAAGTTTTGCAAGGGTGGACCATGCAAGTGAACTGGTTCCATAAACTGTCAACAAGGGTCGCATATATCCCTTGAACACAACCTGGGGATTTTGCATTTCCCTGAAGAAGCCTGATCTTATCTGAATCTGAGCCCAGATCGGAAGACCAGCAAACATCCTATTCTCCACAAGAACAGGGACACAACATGCAAACTGGTTGCACCAGCACCAGAAACCATTCCACAGCGAGCTAAAAATTTTGGTGCTTGGGTAGGACTCATCTCAGTGGTGGTACAGTGTTTTTATCAGACACTGTATCCAGTCTGGTGAAAAAACTTATGGAAGTGTACACACAAAAAACAGACTGCAACTAGGTTGAACCCATAGAGCAAAAAGCTCATGCAATACCTTAGGCCTTCAACACAGGATTGAAAACTCCGAAGGTCCAAATGTTGAACACCAAACCTAACAGGCAACCACATGGGAGAACTGAATGCAAACAGTCCTTTCCAACCACGGGTAAACCTAACCAAGACAATAGTACCAAAAGAGCAGTCAACTACGAATGCAAGAAACGTCAACAGGCTCTCTCCACACACTGGAGATAGCTCAGAAATGGTCTTATACTCAATAACGGCCAAAGTTCAAGGCAGTCGAAATGGATGACAGATTGCCAATGAAAAGAGCCAAGATCCGACCCAGACGACAGACCACCCCCTCCTCAGGGGGCAAACAAGCCTCGAGTGACACAACGCTGCAGACAGAGGGCCTTACAGAAACCTTTAGAACAGTTTGCTTACGTCTTCCTCTAAGACAGAAGCGATAGCCTTACGAGAAGACACGGCGACAGGGAACAAACAGGATGTTTGAAACCTTCTCGAGTCGCAGCAGCAGGCAAGGTAGAACAACTACCACAAGATCAGAAAAAGGGAAAAAATTAATAACTTAAAGGAGTAAAAGAGAAACAAATATTCCCAGAGACTGACAGAAAACCATATAACTGACTACGGGAAGGAACAGATGGGTAGACAGATCCCAGAACACTATTTTCGATAGAAAGAAACAGTGAATAAGTCACACACACAAAACAAGAGAAACAGCCGACCAGAAACACGCTAAAAATAGGGCAAGAGAGGGGAGACAAGCAGTAGCAGAAGAAAGCAGATGCATCATTATGGTCGCGCAGACATGATAATCACATACAAAACAGACACTCAGAGCTTCACAGAATGCGACGAAACCTAAGAAGACGCTCTTCCCAGCACCAGACATCTTCTCACAAAAACTCTACACTAAACACACGGTCGGAACCAAGCCGCTTTTCACAGATGCAAAGGCGAACATATCGAGAGAGGAGTAGCGTGCGCCATACTACGCACAATCAGACTGTATACAAGTAGTATGAGAGGCAAAACAAGAAAACAGATCTCAACCAAGGCGTGAGGTGGTACTCTCCCTCGGGCATCACAACAAGAAAAAATGAACAAAAGGCGCTCTGCTTCAAAGAGAAAACAAACGACTAAGGAGAGGAAAGAAACAACAGCAGGACTGACAGTCTATTGTCAAAAACAGAGCCACAAGCCTCTCGCGCATCACGACATCAGTAAGGAATGAAAACAGCCGCTCTAATTCTCAAAGAAAAAAACAACACCAGAAATAGAACTCCTACTCGTTCAGGAGAGCGAAAGAAGAAGAAGCAGCAACAGGAAGGACTGAAGGTCTATGTCCAAAACAAACAGACAGACAGACGCGGAACAGAAACATAAGCCTCCAGCGCATCACGACATCAGGAAGCAATGAAAACAACGTCCTCGGATTCTCTCAAGGAGGAAATAAAAACAATACCAGAGAAGCCTACCGGCTAAGAAGAAAGACGAAAGGGAAGGAAAGAAGCCGCAGCAGAAAGAGGACTGACGGCTATGTTCAAAACATACAGATGTGCTCGCTCCCCGTTACCTTCCAAAGCTCCCGCTTTCAAAGCAAATAGCAGAAGCAGAGTTGCAAAACCTTGACAAGAGAAGAAGAAGAAGAAGAAGAAGAGAAAACATAAATCTTGTGTTGTGTGGAGAAAGCATACCAGGCTCGAGAACTGCGAAGGCAGTCCTGCGGAGACGAGGACCAAATAGGCAGCACCACCACCACCAAAAACAGAGTTAGAACAGGACGATGAGATCTGCCGGGACAAAAGAGAAAAGGCGCAAGCAAAGCGCTCTTGTGCTACTGCGACAGAAGAGAGAGAGAATCAGAGAGAGAGAGAGAGAGAGAGAGAGTGGAAGAGCTGCTGCAAGGGAGAACAAGGAGAAAGGAAAAACGGAAAAGAAACAGGGCGCCAGTCTAAATAGCCAAAGACAAAGCATGATTAGGAACCTGATTAGTAGTAAGCATGATTAGTAAAGTGATTAGGAACCTGATTAGTGGCGGAGATTAACTTAGTGACGGTGATTCCCTATTCGCCCGGGGAGCTGAGAGTAAAACGGGCAGGGCGGCCTGGTCACTTTGTACTTCTTTACGTGTGAGTGGCCCCCCACGCGCCTGCGTGCGCGCGCGCAAATTCTCCGTCCAACTGTCTTGCTGCCCACGCTGCCCGAATCGAGATCCCGGAAACGTCGGATGCGTGGCCGCGTTGCCTTGCGGGGTGGGGGTTTGAAAACTCCTCCTTCTCTTAGGTACCTACTAGACTACTACCTACTTACCTTCCTTCCTCCCTACCCCTCCGCCTTCCCACGTTTTGAGTTTCATTCACCTACCCAGCTATGAGTAGGTAAGTACTTTTTTTACATTTGCCGTTCCCTCCAGTTTTTTGGGAGTTTGTAAAATTTCAAATTACACTTGCCCACTTCCCCAACCCCCCCTTTCAAATTTTTTTTGGCTCATCCCTTTCTTTCATAAAAAAATGAAAACATTTTAAACAAAATATTTAAAAGACTGATAGCCCTTATTTCATGCCCCCTTTTCGGTTGGCCGTAGTACCTTTCCCATTCCGGCAATTATTAAATTATTTTCAGTAAATGTCGATTTTATTTTATTTTCAAAATTATCTGCCCGTAGTGGCAGAAGTTCTAGTGTTACGTGGTCATTTCGTTTATTCTAGGTCTACACGGTTATATTATCTTTGAAAATGCGGAAATTTCAGAAAATTCATTTTTTTTTGTTACTGCTCGAGTGACAAAATGATAAATAAATAAATAAATAAACAAATAAATAAATATTCGGCAAGAAGATGTAGGAATGAATGGTAGGGAGTATTTATTATGGTACTCTTTTTTTTTTTCCCCCAAAACAAATTTTTTGGACTGACCGACTGACCACTTGGCAAGCGAAAAAAAAAGGTGGCTAAAGAACTTAAAGAGAAAAATAAATTTGCAGCGAATTTTTTTCCTTTTTTTTCAAAAAATTAGACTATTCATCGTCAAGAAATTGAAAAGAAAAAAAAGAAAAAAATACAGAAAAGCCCCTAAGTTAGGTCCCCTTTAAGTATTTTTCCCATTTTCCCCAACGACATTGGTGGACTGACCGAGCCTTGGGCAAGAGAAAGGAAAAAATAACAATAAAATAAAAATAAAGCCCCTAATTCAGGACACCTTTTTACTATTTTTTTCCCAAAAAGAAATATTTTGCACTCGCCTCTTGGCAAGCAAAATGTGTCTCAAAAGCCTAAAGAGAAAAAAAGAAATTTCCAGCCCTCTTTTACTCTTTTTCTTTTCCCAAAAAATTACAATTGGCCCTGGCCAAGAAATATTAAAAAATAAAAATTAAGGGAAATTCATTGTTTTGGATGTACATTGTGGTAATGAAAAATATAATCATTGATTTGATTTGATTTTTTTCATCCCAATAATTTACCTATTTTATAGGGAGTTCCGCATACTTAGCCCAATGGTTTGCTTAATTTGATTTTTTTCATCTGAAGAATTTAGCTATTTTATGGGATTTCATTTTTTTCATCCCATTAATTTAGCTATTTTATAGGTGGTTAACTTACTTAACCCAATGGTTTGTTCGATTTGATTTTCTTCATCCATTGAATTAAGCTATATTTTGTAAATGGTTAATGTACTTAATCCAATGGTTTGTTTTGATTTGATATTTTGTTCATCCCCAATTTAGCTCCAATTTTGCGTGAGGTTTGACACTTGACTTCATGTAACTTGTCAAAATACAAAAGTTTGGCAGTTGGCGTCTGTCTTTCCTATACTTGGCAATATCAAACCTTTTGAAGTCGTGTTTGTGTGCTGCAGGGGCCTAAATTTATGCCTCAAAGCATTTGTGTTCTTTCCTACATTTGTGGGTTGAACTTGGAGGTACCTAGTGGGAAGCTGGGCCCCCATGACCCAAACATACACACACACCCCCTTTGACATTAGAATCAAACAAAAGCTCAACCAAATCAAAAGCCTCCCATCCTCCTTTGCGTGCTTCACTCGGTCGCCCTTAGTATTAGTGGGTAACCAACCATGAGCCACTAGTGACGAGTAACACGGTTATTCTTTTACGCCTAAGTATTAAGTAGTGACCACCCCATATCCCACACAAGATGCTCAAAAAGAGACCTTAAGTGGTATAGGTAACACCCATGGATTTGGGCGTTACCAAAATAAGGCACTCATCCACCCAAGGTGGCCGCCAATGGAAGCGCCGGAAGCATAGAATTGTGGGTACGCCCCCGTCCAACGGCCTTAACATACATAACGACATGTTAGACATTTGCAAAGACTTTCATGACACCGAAAAAAAAACCACAATGTGCCCGATCGAAATGTGTAAGGTGGGTGTCCCTGAAACGTAAGATGTTTTAATGAGAAAAATAAGACCCTAAGTTGGCTTTATGTAAACAATTATCACAACCCGGACTGACAATCTCATCACATGAACGTGTTGGGGGGGGTCCATATGTAAGTAGGTTATGTAGTAATGGGCTGTCAAGAACAAGCAAACAAACTAGACGGATCATGATCGGCTCCTCATTTCATGACAAACGGATTTTTACAAAGTCGTTTTAATCAGACTTCCTGCCGGAAAGAAAGATCACGGGGCGTGGGTTCTCTGTGCATCCAGGGACGGCACCATGCCTGCAGAATTTTGCATGTTGTCGCACCGTCTCCATCCACCTGCCCCCCACCCCCAAAGGCTCTGTTTGTTTGTCCACCCGCCCAGCCCTAGGTGCCCGGGCCTAGGTTTCCGATTTGCAGCAATTTTGACAAGGACTATGCAACACTATGTACCCAACGCAACACAAATTCGCACAATATATTTGGGAGACAAAATTTTGACCCAAAAAATAAAATCCCAATAAAACTTGGTATCAAAATTGAATCTGAGCGTAAACCCTAGAAATATGGATGGGTCACAAATTTTGTTTGTTTGTTTGTTCGGCTGCTTCTTCGGCCTTTTCTTGATCATCTTGTTTTTTTTTTTAGTCAAAAAAAGCAAGCAAAAAAAAAAAATTGTATCTCGGCCTCATGTTCTCTCTTGCTTGTGATAGGATAGGTTTCCGAGAACGTGATAAGTCCCACCAAATACGGCCTTCTTGCAGGACTCCCTACTCTCTCCTCAATCAGATTACGGATACGATTGGTTGATTGGTTCCGGAGCAACTGGCATTAGTACTACCTTTTAACCTCGGATATGCAAAGTGGTAAGTAAGGAAGGTTTCTAGTCCTCACATGACCGATCGAAAAATTAGAAAGTAAAAGATGTCGAATTAATTTCCGACAATGTGAGGAGCGCACCCATCAGAGGCCATAAGATATATTTAGGGCTAGCATCAAAATCATCCATCTAAATTATGGATGAATGACCAAATGTCATGATATTGATGATGAAGATCATCATAACTTGCTCAATGTTATTATATAGAATGAAATATTCTCGTGTATTTATTTGCATTTATAATCAAATTTGTATGCATTATCCAAACCACATTTATTTATTTATTTATTTATTTATTAAGGATGTTTGTTTGTTTGTTTTGTTTTGTTTTGTTTGTCATGTTCAAATCTCTTAATTCATGGCACCCCTTATCATGGTCTTTGTATCATTGGAAAGCCTTCAATGAGTACATGTGCACCGAGGTGATTTCATAATATTTCATCATATAATGCAAATATTATTGAATATTGAACAAATTTTTCATTGGAAATTTTGTAAAATCAAAAAAAATGTTTTTACAAAAATTGGGGTGCACTTTTGATATTTGTTAAAAATCCAATAATGAGGAAGATTTTATGGAGATGATTTTGTAATTTTGAGACCTGTTTTGTGTTGGAGATATTGAATTTTGTGCTACTTTCGTCCTTGAAAATTCACTAAACTGCAAAATTTGGTTTTGGAAAAAAGAAATTTGTTGAGCAATGAGTTCAAACTTGTGCCAACAACATAAGTCACAGTAATTGAAGGTATTTTGTTTGTTTTGTTTGCTTTATTTGTTTGTCACCTTGAGAACTCCCAAATCATAGCATCTCTTCTCACACTCTTCATACTATTGAAAGCCTATGATGAGTATGGGTGCATTGAGTTGGTTTCATAATGTTTCAACCTATGGTGGAGAAGTCATTGAATATTAAATGATTTTTCATTAAAAATTTATTTAAATCAATACTAAAAAATTATATGAAAATTTGGGCATGCTCTTCACATTGTTGGAAAGCCTTCCAAGATTAAGATTTAATGAAGGTGATTTGAAAAAAATTAGACCTCAGGTGTGGGAGATATTGAATTTTGAGTATTTTTGTCATTGAAAATTTAATGAAATACCCAAAAAATGGTTTTGGAAGGAAAAATTAGTTCGGTAACCAGTTCTCACTTGGGCCAAGGGCACAGGCTACACTAGTGTAAATGGGAAACACTTGTTATACTGTAGTAGTCTGTTGAATAATTAATTAATTTTGAAATTTTCATTTCAACAAATGAAATATTTCTAAATATTCACTATTTTCCTTCACAACATTTTTTGATTTGGAAGGAATAATTTTTGGAAAATTTCACCATTTCTAAAAATAATATAATTAGTGTCAAATTGGCCAAGGTATTAGGGTATGTGTGTTTGCTTGCACACCCCAAGCTAAGTATTCCATAATAATATCACTTTATATTTGTTGAACATAATAATAATAAGCCCTTGAGATCTTTTCCAAGGTGCAATGAAACAACCTTGAGTCATTGTGGTTGTCATCAGTCGGTGCACCCACTGGGTATCTTTCTCCTTGGTCACAATTGCAACACATGTATCAAAACTTACCATGTAATATTATTATACTACATATTGTTCTAAAAAAGTTAGTCACCACTTTTTAATGCAAAGAGCACATGTTTTTCGTATCCCCAACAGATTTTTCTCGTAAAAACTTAAAACATCATTTTATATTGAAAAACATCCAAATTCTTTGCTTTCCATTTGCTTTGAATAAACCATAAAAATTTCTCTTTCTATAGTTCATCAAGTCAAGAACTTACTTTTTTTTGGGTACTTAAATTGATACTATTTGTGGACATAATAAAAATATAACTACTTTAATTGTGACTTCACCACCCAAAAACTAAAAAAACTAAAATTAAGATTGCTATGGTGGGAAATATATATCAAATAAAAGGGTCAAAAAATAAAGCTCTCATCCCTTGTTTCAGTTTCAAAGGAATGTAAAAATGTCAAGTTTGTTGACAAAGTGTGTGAATGGGTGTCCTTTTGATCGTTAAGGCTATGAAGCCCATTACTTCCTCGTTGGAGATGGACACTTTCTAACCACTATAACAAAAGGCAATGTAGCCTAGTTGCTTGTTTATCCCCTTTAGTTTAAACTTTAAACCTAACAACAACCACTTTGGGTTGTTTGCTTGATGGCTTTTTGGAACCAACACTTTGGCTTGGTAGGCTAGATGAAGAAACCACAAGTGTGGACTATAGGTCACTGACTAAGTCCCATTCACAAAATACTAATCCAATCATCAAATCAACGAGTTGAAAGGCCAAAGTGTGAAAACAAAAGTTACAAGCCATTTGACATACCTATTTGACATTCATGTTTGTGTGATGGTCTCCTTAAAAATCCAACCTTAAGGCTTGGACCAAGTCAAAAGCTTACACATTGGGTGGGTTCAAAGTCCAATGGACAAAAGAAACTTTCCAAAGGAGGGAGGGGGGAGGGAGTTTCACATGAAACCCACCATTTGCACCATGGACCTTCTTAGTTGGGTAAGTGACATTTGGTCATTTTATTTGCAAATGTGGCATTACTATATAGCTACCCTACCCTTTCAAGTATTTGACTTGAAAAAATCTCTCACCCTTTGAAAACTTTTCTTCCTCATAAAAGGTTCTAACTTAATTTATGAGAAGCAATTTGAATTTTGAACTTAGGGCTCATTGGGGACCCACCTATAAGTTGAGATGCTCATTGCTTTCTTCTCCAATTTTGCTATGGTTTTGCACCATTTGCTTTCACACATTCCTCCTCCTTGTAAAAGGTATTTTATAATAGCCTTGTGTTTGTTGAGCTTTCTATACCTTTTAGGGTTGTAGCCGTTCATAGTGTTCCACAATCATTTTCATGAAATTATTGTGGAATTTTTATTGAAAATTATTGCAAGTATGTGTTGCCAAAGTAGCAACCCCGATCATAGTAGTCATAACCCTCTCACGCATGACAAACAATTTGTCCAAATAATTCCCTGGATTTGCAAGTTCCTTGTTGTTCAAGAACCTCCCCGACCCAAAGCACCATTCACAACAAATCATTATTATTGAGGTTGCGCGACAATAGCATCAGTCAGCATTTGCACTCGACCGTTGTTGCTGCGTTTTGTCACACTTTTAGGACACCATTTTGACAGCAGAACACTCCAAAACATCAAGCCAAGTGAACTTGAAGGAGGCGCATCCCACAGAGGAGGCAATGAAGTATCAAGCCCCAGTGGTCGTGTACCCAACTGAACTGAAGAAGCTGGTGGTTGTAAGTAATAAAAATGTCCACAACATCAACAACTCCAATCACAAAGCCCCCCCACCCCCTTCTCTTCCTTACATCTCCTCAATGATTCCATCAATGATTTCTGATTTCTTCCTTACGAAAATACCGTTCTCATCTACAAATTTTGTATTTGTTTTTATCTCATTTTGAAATTCCAATTGGTATTTTTCTTTTGTGTATTAGTAACGGACCAGAGCTCTTTCTTTTAATTTTGTGATGTAGCCAAACTGGTGTTCATCCACAAGAAGATTTAGCCAAATTTGGCTATAGACCAGATATGAAAGTATTTTATTCTTTATCTTGGGTAGGGCCCTTGGACCAGGGCAATACCAGGATGTTAAGTCACCCCTTCTTCTAGTAATGCCCTTGTCTTAGGACCCTACCCTAACAATATCTAAGTTTGGTTTTCACTGGAATTTGTTTTTTTTGCATTTTTATTGCATTGGAATATGTAGTGACCATTCCGCAACCCAAGTAAGAGCAACTAGTGTGACATGTGCCATTGGCTCAAGTGTGAATGTCCTGTGCTGATATATGTCCATTGTGAAAAAATATTTTAAGCTTAAATCGATTTCTTATGAAAAAAATTACTCAAAAATTCAATATCTCCCTCACCATAGGTCTAAAAATTTTGAAATTGCCTTCAAGAAATCTCACTCATCAAAGGCTTTCTAGCAGTACCAAGAGCTTACCACAATTTCTCTCAATCAATTTATATATGATTTCACTGAACTTTAAATGACAAAAATGTTCAATATTCCATAATTGTTGCACTTCAATTCTACACTTTATCAAACCACCTTGGTGAACCCTTCTTCATTGGGGGTTGAAACCATCCGTAGCAAGAGGGGAGGGGGACAACATGATTTTGGAGATCTCAATGTGACAAACAAATAAAACAAACAAACCACTTTCCTCAATAGATCAATGGAATGATGGATCAGGGTGTTGGGTGATTATTACAAAATAGGAACAGACCCCTGACAATTATCATGAAGGTTCTTACAATTCATAATCATAATTCTCAAAAACAAAGCCAAAAAAAAAAACTCACCCATACCAAATATATAACTACGGTTCTCAAAATTCAAAAAAATCAAACAATTAGCCATAAAAATCACTATTTCCTTGCCGATTCTTTCTTTAAAACCGCCAGTTCTTGAAGACTTTTAAAATAACTGAGATGGGTGGTTTTTTTTTTAATGGTTTTTTTTATGGAACTAGAACCGCTAATTCTTAAAAAATTCAAATAACCACACAAAATTGGTCCTCAGTACCAGCCTCTTTTTTTTGGTTGGTTATATATATATATATATAGCCAGAAAGGTATATTTAAAAAATTTAAACGTGCTAAAATCAAGTGTTTTTCTCTAATTTTCAATAGCCATATTTTGACCAAAATTTTAAGAAAATTTGCCAGATAAGTGACAGAGGGAATCCAATCCTGCTACTTGCAGTAGGTACTTTGAACCCTCTGGGGTGTGAGAGTGTAGGCTACTCGGTTACCGTCAACCACAATTATAATTACCATAGTACACCTGGGGCAAGTTCGACACGAATTATATTATTTTCAAAAATGTTGAAAATTTCCCACAAATATATTACTCAACAAATGTATTTTTTCTGAAAATAAAATATAAAGAATATGATTAAATATTCAAGGATATATATTTTTTATTTTTTTTGAAACAGAATCCTCAAAAATAATTTAATTAATTAATTATTCAACAAACATGTGTTGAAGTCACCAAGGTACTACGGTACCGTAACTGAGGTTCCAGACCAAAGTGTGCATCACGCCCTCCGAGTGTTTTCTTTCCGAATTTCTTCTTGTAGCTAAAGTGGCAATCATCCATAAGAAGATTTAGTCAAATCTGGCTATAGACCAGAAAATAATGTGCAAATATATGTATAATCTTTAGTCATCCTTCTATATGTCTGGCTACACAATGAAAACCACATATATCAATCTGGCGATTTTTTAAACTTATTTCTGGCGACTGAAAACCTTTCAAATCAGTTATTTTTCGAATTTTTTAAAATTTTATTTCTCATTTTGGCGACATATCGCCAGTAAAAAGAAAGGCTGCTCTCTCTCTCTCTCTCTCTCTCTCTGCACGCGCATCGCGCCGTCCTTTCGCTTAGCACCAGTTACTTTACTGTCTGCACGTGGTAAATAAGTGAAGTAAAAAGTAGATATTCTGCTTTGTCTCCCCTTTGCCAGGACTAACCTAACTTACACCGCTGTTCCACACAGATGGATGGATGGATGGATGGATGGATGAAAGTAGTTCTCTGATTTTCTTTTCATCCATCCTTCACCATCCATTTTTGTATTATCTCCTGTACACTACTACTGTATGGGAGTTTTCTTTCCAGGTATTTCTCTTTTGCTCTTTTTCTTTTTCTTTTCCTTTTTTTTCTTTTACCCTGGTTCTACGCCATGACCTATAAGAGAAAAAATTTAGTCTATTCCGAGGATACGTTTTCTTGCACAATTTTATGTTTGCAAAGAGCCGGAACTTTTCGTTTGACGAGTTGCACTATGATTTCAAAATGTTTGTATTTTTCTTCGTTTGAGAAAGAAATTGTTAAGCCTTTTGTCATGCCATTGTCTTTATTCTTTTACAATGATGCTTCATTTTATGCAAAAGAAAATTTTTGTTGTAGTCTTTACTCCAGGTAAAGCTCTCAAGCATGGGCATTACCAAAATTGGGCCCAAGCTCGGATATAGTCTCGTAAGGCCATTATTCTCATAATGCACTTGTCCTCAAGCTTTACCTTACACATAAATACCTATGAGAAATTTTCTAGTGTATTTCGAGGTAACATTACATAGCCAAATTTTGAAACCAGCAAAAGACAAGCCCTTCGAAAAATGAAACACTTTCAAGAGTGGCCATTTTGCTTTTCAAAATTCTCGTCCTCGTTTTTCCATGTTTTCCATATACCTCCGCACCAAGTATAATGGGAAAAAACCAATCAAAAAAAATCTTGTAAGGTGTTACACCGAGTAACCCCATATTCATGGGGTGTTACCCTTACACAAAATGCCTCTAGCTAAATTTCATAGTCTATTTTTCTTGGTTTTTTGGGTTGGTAGTTGGTAACCAACATTCTCAACTAGAGCATATGAATTTATTTATTTTTATTATTATTATTTTGGGTGGTTACAAGCGAATGCCTCTATGTTATTGTGATTTTATTTTTATTTTTCTCTTTTTTTTCTTTGGGTTCTACCAATGGTTATTACCATTGTCCTTTCAATTTTTCTTAAGGTTTTTAAAATTTGGGATTTTTTAATTTTAAATAAATGCTTTTGTGATCTTTCTATATTATTGGCTACCTACTAGAACCTATTCATATTGTTCATAAAAAAACTGCAAAATTTTGCCCCAAAAAATCACTATTTATTGGGAATGTTCTCAAATTGATAACCATGCACTTGTGACCATTGGCATTTTCTCCCTAGTGTTCTTGATATCCATAAAGGTGCCCTTATGTATCTTGAGAGTTTAACAAAAGGGGGTGAAAAAGAATGACTTGCAAACTTTGCACACAAATTTTAAGCTAGACCACAAAAGAGGAAGCACATATCATTTGGATGAGAGGGGATAAAGCTCCTCCTACCAAGCCCTTAATTTACAACTAAAGAATCGCACTTTTCAACATTTTTAATGAATAAACCCCATTGCATAAGTTTCATGCTCTTTGTACGAGCCACAAGAAGACCGGAAAGAACAACAAGCAAAGGCCATCCTCACACCATGCACTTTTCTACTCCCATTGGTCACCTTGCATTTTAAAAACAACCAACATGTAGTAGAGATCTCATTTTGCCGGCCTTTTTTTTTTTTTTTCCCGCCTTTGGGGACCAGGTCATGCATGGTCTTTTTGGTCCCCATTGATGCCATTCGGGCAAATAAAACATATGAATTGTGAAACCCGAGTGACATGAATATTGTTTTTGAATCACAATTGGGGTGAGTATGAGAGTCGGCACCATTCATTTGATGGATAAATTGACGGACTATAATAAGGTCCAAAAGCGTTTATTTGTTGATAGGAGTCGAACACCACTAAAAGATATGTGTGTGTTCCATCCCTCGAAAATTGAACAAAAAGGAGTTGATGTGTGGCGGATGGCATTCCACGAAGGGGATCCAAATGGCCCATCCTCGGGCCATTCATATGCACCCTAAAAACCACGAGAGTAATGCTATCATCTTAAAATCCGGCCGGGTCAAGGTTGGAAACTACTTTCCTACACGATAAGATATTGGAAAAGAAATGCTTTGGAAACCACCAAAAGGAGGGGAAGGGAGAGAGAGGGAGAAAAGGAGAAGAAGAAGAATCCTAACCCGATTGTCTTCGATCATCTTCTTTCCATTCAAAAGTTTTGTGGAAAGGGTTTCAAAGCAACCTTGAGTATTTAGTTACGGGGCAAAAGCCATGCTTTAGAACTTAGTTTCGGGGCAAAAGCCATGCTTTAGAACTTAGTTTCGAGGCAAAAGTTGTGCTTTAGAACTTAGTTTTGGGGCAAAAGGCCGTGCTTTAGAACTACTTGGGCAAAGTTCGAATCCCAAATATTTTGGACGATCTTTTTCCCAACCCATTGAAAGTGTGTTGAAGAAACCTAAGACCCATTTCCTTGTTTTCCTTTTGCTTTGTTCTTTTGGGGTGGGGGGGGGGGGGGGAGGAAGAGACCAATGCTTGAGAAACACACAAGGAAAGGAGAAGGTATAAAATCTAAGTGGTTTACAAGAATTTTCATTTAAAATAGGTTTGAACAAGCCTTTGAAGATCCATTGAGTTTTTGCCCTTTTGATCCTCTTGCGTGTCATGTTCAACTTCCAAATGTCAATAGCCCCATGCACAATATTCGTCTTATGAGTGGAAACAGTTTTAGCACATGCTTGGAATGTGAATTTGAAATTTCGGTGAAGTTTGTAGTTCAAAGTGCTTTGAAATCTTCTACAAAATCAACCCACAAATACATACGGGCCTAGTCTTCAAAGAAAATTTCTAGAAAAAACATTTCCAACATACCTACTCCCAAGATTTTCTATAGAAAGGAAGGGGATAAGGATAGTATTTCTTTTCTCAAAAAAAAAAAAAAAAAAGGAATTTATTTTTTGTAATTTCTAAATACAATTCAACTAATTTTGCTAATTTTCATAGAAATTTTCCAATTTTTTATATCACAAAATTGAAAAAAAAAATCCCAACAAGTTTGGGGGGGTGGGAAGGTACTTTCAAATCTCCAAATTAAAAAATTCTCCTTGAGTTGAATTTGGAAGTTAATATTCCAACCAACCCAAAAATTCAAGTTCCCCCACAAAGAAATTTTCACCCCAATATTTATAATTTAGAAACCTTTTTATTGAGTTCCATGGTGATTTACTTATTATTGCCCCTAAAACAAGATGATAATTAATTAATTAAAGTCTCTCAAGCATGAGCAAGAGCTGGTGCACCTACCTAATAGCTAGTAGGCCTACCTATAAGTGTCCCTCAAAACATGGTACAAGTTGCAAGTCTACAAATATTAAGTGTGAACACCCAAGTTGGGCAAGTTGTTCACATGTGCTTTCAACCAACCATACTTGAAAAGATGCATGATCATCATCCAAATCTAGGATGATCACATCACTCAAATCAAATCAAATCCAAAAAAAAAAATTGTTAATTTTATTATATTGTTTTATTTGGTATTTTGGCCAACAATATAGAATTTGGCAACAAAGAGTGAATATTTTTTATCACTTTGAGTGTAAAACCCAGTCCAAAAAGCCTACTTTTTTGGTGATTTGTTTTTTTTAAATCCCCCCCCCCAAAAAAGCCTGTATTTGATATTTGAAGCTCCCAACCCAAAAAATCTTTTTTTTTTTGAGGAAATTTTGTGTCAAAAAATTAAACTATGCGTGTGATTGAGAATAGATTTTTTGATTGCAAGATTCCTTTCTTATTTCAAAAAGTTTGCCAGATTTGAAGGGAAAAAATCTTCAAATCGTCATGTCACAAGAACATAGTAGGTTCCCCTAACTTTTGTTACTTCCATCTCCAACTACATAGCCAGATTTGGCTAAGAACTCATGAGGATTGTCACTTGGAATGAATTTCACAATTTAAATAGTGTGAAACAAGGTTGGAAATTTTATTTTTATTTTTTTCCAATCTTGTGTTATCAAAATTTTGGCAATTTTTCTTCCATTAATATAGAAAATTTAATCAAATTTATAATAGGGGGGAAAAAAAAGTTCCCAACTTTTTGGTGAAAAAACAACAAAATTTGTCCCAAACAAAACCATTATGGATGGAGGTGCTCTAAGTAGTAGTACTAAACTTGAAGCATGAAGCTTCAACTAATAAATTTCATGCAAGTTGTTTGTGGGTTCAAATGAAATTATAACATTAGATGTGAATTGGATGTTAGCAACCACCACCACCACCACCACTAGTAGTTGAAAGTTGATGGCGATTGTTGTATCACCCCCATCCATCATCCCAAATTGTGTTAACTAGCTAACGGATTTCCAAATCCTTGCACAAACTTTTGAACAAGTGCATTATTGTGGAGGTATCCCACTTCTTTTGTCCATTAATCTGACTAGAAGAGAATAGCCTTTCACCATCTTAACTTATGTTTGAGTTGAACATCAAAGGAGTTGTTCACAACTGAAAACGTTGCATGAATTTATCATCTTGTACTTCTTCAAAGCCCTTGTCACAAATGTGTATGGCAGAATGTGTTTCACTTTGGCAACATTTTAGTGGAAACAAGAGATTCTAATTTCTCATGGGGAAACAACTTCGATATCATTATCTTAAAGGTTTTTTATTTTTTCCTCTTTAAAAAAATATTTTAATTTTGAATTGTCTGCAAAATTGCATAATGTCGTTCTCTAGCAATTGGTCCTTAGATGCGTCGAATTTATAGATCACGTTTCCAAATGATTACGAACAAAAACTCTCTTATTCAATTCAATCACTTTTTCTATTGATGATTGAACATATTGGCACCTACATATAAACATTCCTATATTAATATTTATGTAATTTTAATTATTAATCTTATTAATTTTTAATAAAAAATTCATGACATTGAAAAATGCTAATAAATACGGCTATCCATTCAACATAAAGTAATTTATAATTTATAAATCTACGAAAGTACTGGAATAAATTGGGTTATGCAATTGAAGCTACCGATTAGAGCTTTGTCAATATCATGAAGTACATTAGCTTTTTTGCTACCTTCAAGTTTGATTATCATCTTAAACTCTCATTTGTTTTCGGTGATAAACAAAACCTTGTTTTGCAATTGGATGCATGTGACAAGTTTGTGAAAGTGATTAGTAGTGAGTACGCAAATTAATCACGGGTTCAAATTCAATTGCACAAGTGATTTCAACATTTTAAGTTCTGATTTCATTTGAAATGGGCAGATTAGCAAAATGTAAAGCACTCCAAGAAATTTCTTAATGTAGGGAGGAGGGTACCTTATATGGATGAATGTCTCTCTTCTTTCATCCTTCCTAGGAAAGAAAAGGGGCATTATTTCTAATCCTTAGGAATGGGAGGGACCTTACACTTATCATTTTAGACAAGAAGTTTTTTTTTTTAATAATTCCTTCACCCTAGCACTCTATCCTACACATTTTTCCCTTTCAAAAAAGTTAATATGGTGCTTTAAACCAAAATTTAAATCATGAAGTTCTCGAATTTCACACTACTTTATTTTAGCCCGTATTTTGCAAATTAAAACATTGGTGCAAAAATGATTTTTTTTCCTTTGGTTTACAACAAGGCTTTGTGTTGTGCCTGGCCAACTAGGTACTCTTCTCACGGAGCATTGCCCGTAGGGATGGACTCTTCCCATGAATCTCTTTTCAAATCACGTTGCACCTTGCCTACAAGACTCTTCCAATGGGATCTCTTGTTTTTTCTTCTCAAAGAAAGGAAAGGAAAGAAAAGGTCCACTCATCCAAGGTGGCACATAGTTGCACAATAAGGCAACAAAGTGGCCTTTTAAAAAAAATTTAAAAACTCAAATCATTCAACATGAATGTGAAATGGACCACCATTTTGGCTTATTGCAAAAGATCTTCCACTTTACGCATATTTGGGGCATGTCTTGAGTGCAAAAAAAAAGAGAGACAACCCATTGGGGGAAGAAAAAAGACATTAAATTAAACCATAAACCCTAAACCATAATATGAGGTGCAAGAATAACAAGTTCTTGTACAAATTTTCATTAACAAAATAGATGGGTATCATGGCAAAATACACAATGAAGAGCCTTTTTGGCAAACATAATGCTCATGGAGACGGGCGATTATGTTTTTTGTAAAGCCCGTTGTCGTTGGCTTTTTACACCAGGTAAGGCACTCTCCAGGTATACAAAAAAAAGCACACACGGGTATTTACATCATACTACATGACTCCTCGGAAACTTGGTTCGTTTGTTTGTGGGAATTTTCAATGGTTATATTATTTCGACATTTCCTTGGGAAACAAGATGATGCTCAGGAGGGGATATCTAAGGCACCCAGTGAGAGCTGACAATAATGTCTTTTGGGTGTGTGCAACTACTGACCATGAAGGATTCATGGACCGACCACCAGCCTGAATGAGCTTTCAGCCTTTGTAAAGTTTGTCATGAATGGGTCAGAAATTTTCTTCTTCCTCTTACAAATTTTCAACTACAGATCATCAACTTAAAGTGCCTCTCTCTCTCTCTCTCTCTCTCTCTCTCTCTCTTGACAAGGTAAAGATAGATTTATTTTTCTAATTTTTTTCTTCTTTTTTCACAAGGTAAATATAGATTTTTTTTTCTATTTTTTTTCTTCTTTTTTGACAAGGTAAAGATAGATTTATTTTTCCAATTAATTTTCTCTTTTTTGACAAGGTAAAGATAGATTAATATTTCCAATTAATTTTCTCTTTTTTGACAAGGTAAAGATAGATTTGTTTTTCCAATTAATTTTCTCTTTTTTGACAAGGTAAAGATAGATTTATTTTTCCAATTAATTTTCTCTTTTTTCACAAGGTAAAGATAGATTTATTTTTCTAATTTTTTTCTTCTTTTTTGACAAGGTAAAGATAGATGTATTTTTCCAATTAGTTTTCTCTTTTTTTGACAAGGTAAAGATAGATTTATTTTTTCCAATTAATTTTCTCTTTTTTCACAAGGTAAAGATAGATTTATTTTTCCAATTAATTTTCTCTTTTTTGACAACATAAAGATAGGATTATTTTCTAATTTAATTTTCTCTTTGTTGACAAGGTAAAGATGGATTTCTTTTTATCTTTTTTCTTTTTTTCTCATTGTCATCAACCAGTTTAAAGATAGATTTTTTTTTCCAAAAAGAAATTCATTGTCCTTTGAATGCTACTACCATCACCCACCAAAACCCAAACTGCTACTTTAGACAAACACCACTTCATACGTATTATTACATGAACATGGAAACACTTTACTATTGAAACAAAAACGAATGAAAGTTGGTGATGAAAGTATGAAAATCTTACTATGAAAAACAAGCGAAAAAAATTTAAATTGAATTAAATTAAATTAATTGCAGATTTTTTTTATTTTTTAAAAAATTTAACTTTGGTAGGTCCCAAGAAAGCCATCCGACAAGAGGATATGGGTAGACTGCATAATCTATTAATTGGTTTTTCTCTTTGTTCACAAGTTGCCAAAAACCCCATCCTAAAACCCATAAAAGTGTGTGCCGATAGTTCTTCTCACATATGCTCTGAACTTGTTAGGAATGCAATAGCTGACCATAATGGATAACATGGGCATGCACGTAGTGGGCGGCCGTCCTACATAACTTAACATGTTCTCTCCTCTCCTTTACGTGAAAGCTTGTTTGGATTTTAGCACTTTCAAATTCCATCGTACTTGAGTGAGGCCGCCTAATGAACACGCCGCCCACTCAAACCCTAATTGGTGGAAAATTATGTGAAGAGCAAAGACCTAGTATTCACCTAGGGCCAAGTGATACAAAAAGGTCCCCAAGTCCTAACCTAAAAACTATGGACCATACCACAATTGGACCACCCATGTGTTTCAATGTTTAGAAAGCTTGTTAATTTGAAATAGACTATCGATTATTAAACACGTAATTGAACCACCCAAAAATGTTTCAATGTTTGGAAGACTTGTTAATTTCAAATAGACCATCAATTATTATGCCACGTAATTGGACCACCCAAATGCTTCAATGTTTGGAAGACTTGTTAATTTAAAATAGACCATCAATAATTAATTATGCATGTAATTGGACCACCATGGAAAAATGTTTCAATGTTTGGAAGACTTGTTAATTTCAAATAGGACCATCAAAATAGACTATCAATTACAAATGCCAAGAGCCAAATGAAGTGGAGGCCAAATACAAAGTTGTTCTTTGAGGGAAAGCAAGCCACCCAAGTCTTTCAAGTAGGCCCCCCCCATCTATGACTTTCTAAGCATGTGCATCAAGTGTCTCTCTACTCGAGTTGTATAATAATGGGATGCTAAAACCGTATTTGATATGAAGCCGTGTTGGGCGGTTATTTGAATTTTTTTAATAACCTTTGGTTTCGAACCCTAAACCCTAAACCCACGACGGAGGCAAAGACCTTGTTATCCTTTTTTTCAAACACGCCTTTCTAGAAGGTTCTTTGACCAGTTCATAGACTTTTCGAGAACCATGGTCATATATAGGAATCGGTTCTTAGGCTTTTGAGAACCATGGTTATACATTTCAGAGAACCACCCTGATAATCATGGCTGGTGCCATTTATAATACCCGCTCAACATTGCTTCATGCCAATGTTGGGCGGGTATCAAAAAGCCCCCCCCATCACCTGGGCATTTTGGCCTAAAACTTTCAGGGTATCACATTGCATGATACCCTGAATGAAAACCGGATTGTGAAAACTGGATTGGGAACAAACTGAGACCCGGATGAGGTCTGACCCATTACCTGGGTCAGGGTCTTAGATGTGAGGGGGGGAGCATCCAAAATAGGGTTAATATGGACTTTGGAGTATAGAAGCATTGCATTTCAACATGTACCTTCTGTAAACCCCAAAAAAAATTATAAAAGAGACCTTTCTCTTCCTCACTCCTCCTCTTCATTTTATTTTGGCATTTTATTATGTTGATTGCTTGGAGTTGTGTTTGAAATGTTAGCTTAGTTTTGAGGGAATTGATTTTTTTTAATTTTCCTTTTACTACTAATGAAGATAAATCTCAAAAAGTTGCATGCTCATAGAAAATATTGGAAATTGCATGGAAAAAATTCTTTGTGTTAGGGTTTTTCATTGTGTTAATGACAATGTAAAAAGTTGATATTGAAAATACTCAATAAATGCATTGTATATTTTGTTATCAAAATCCTATATTTAAAATAAATTCAAGCGAAAAAAAGAGTACTTTCTTATTACAAGATAAATATAATAAATTATCTTTAAAAACATGTGGATGCAAAGCACATTATTATTGCAAAAAGGTTGAAGAAGAAGTGAATAGTGTGCTAAAAATAACTAAAAAAACATAACCATCAAAGAAAAGACCAAATTTGTCTAGAAGGGCAATTTTTAAACTTTTTTCTGTAAAAGATTTTTTCGAAAAGGAGGATGTGTTATAAAAAGAGTTTGTAACGGACCTTGGTCTTTTGATTATCAAGAACAACTTACCAATTCAATTTGTAAAATATATATGGTTGAAATGGTTAACTTTATGTTTATGTCCAAAATTAAATTTCCCTTTTAGAAGGTAGTTTTCACAAAAGATATTGCCAAGGTTAATCAAGAAAACAAGTCAAATGCATGTTCTTCCTCCATTGGCAAAATGTCATTCTACAATAACTAGCTTATACCTATGGACATCTAAAGGAGCTTATCATGTGTTTGCATTAGTTATTAATTTTTGGGCAATGACTGGTAGCCAAAACATGTTACAATTGGTTTATTTGAAGCAATAGAAACTATAGGTCAAGCTTTAGCCAAAAATTTGACAGAGTTGTTAAAGAAATATGGTTTAAGGAAAAAATAATTGTTTATGTCAAAGATGAAGGTTCTAATATCAATGTAATGACTATTACATTTAAATTAGTTGTAAGTTGTGAATCTCTTAACTTAGAAGAATACTTCTAGGGCACTTGCTTTGGACATGTTTTTTCAAAGGCATACAAATGTGGCATTGCAAAGGAAAAAATCTACAACAATTTGAAGTGTGTTTTCATTAAATCTACTCAAGCAAATTTGAAAAAGTGCATCACTTGGCTTAAGTAGTCTAGAAAGGGCAAACAAGAATGGAATAAAATGTTTGTTGAAATTAAAAATCAACCTAAAAAGTTGAACATTCTAATGAAAACCAAGTAATATTTTAATTTGTAGTATTCTTTTATGTGTTTATAGTTTTTGAACTTTTGAATTGGACAAGATAATTAAACATTTTATTATTGGTTGTTTTGCAAATTTACTAATAAGATCATTATGTTTCAAGAAGTTTTAAAATTTTGTTCTGCCATTATGTTTTGATACAACAAATAGAGTACTGTGAGAATCATTAGTCGAATGCCTCCACCTTTAACTTGGTAGATTTCTTACATACTTGTGGAATTTTTTTTGCTTATGTTCTTAACCAATCCCATGGACATTGGCTTCTTAATGATGTTTTACATTCTACCATTTCTATGAATTTGAAACTAAAGGAAGGAAATCAAGTTGTTCCTTCATTTGAAAGCTTTATGGATGGTGATTTAATTATTATTGATGAATTATCTTTGTTGGTTATAACATTAAAACAGGGGTAATTAATGTTCTAAATTTATTCTTTTCATTTTTATAAAAATATGACAATAGGAAAACCCATAATATGGTCTTTTTAATGTTAAACCCTAGGATTAAAAACCTTCATATAGTATCTTCATTTGCTAAAAGGTAACAAATTGTTGCTATTGTTAATGAATATGATAAAAAATCCTTATGTCTTATGTTGATTAAATGTCATGAACATTTGCATCATTTTGTAAAGTAAGATATAAATTTTGTTGACCAAAATATTTTTTATCAAGATTGTAGTTTAAGTATTTTTGAACAAATTACAAGAACAAATTGATGCGCCCCCAAATTCCTTGAAAGACTCAAATGCAAGTCTCAAAATGGAGACATCTAAAAAATAAAATATGTTGTTTCACTTGCAACATTTCGAGGGGGTAAAAAGGGCATGCTCGAACTTCAGGATGCGGATTAAGACAAATGACAAGCAAGTCAATTATTCATATTGATTTGCACAAACCAGATAACAAGTTGGTTAATGAATAGTTGGAACATTTTTGGTGCATGGACTCGCCATGGGCATACATGGATTCAAAAGACTTACCATAACCCGAACTTGGGGAAGCCACCACATTTCCTCTTATAATATTCTATGTGATTTGCCACAAAGGCTACACCCAAATGGCATTTTTCCTAGGACTCCAAATTGAGAATCCCGAAATTTATGAAATTGAGATTCCCATCACTTTGGATGCAATATTTTTTTCTGCAAACCTCTGATTGAGGTGAAATTTAAAGCAAAGTTGTAAGCCTCGTGAAGATCTTTCGAATGACATGTGGCAGGACCCTTACACACACGTAAACCAAGGTGATTCTTGACTTTTAATCGTCGAGGGTTAAATTGACACTTTGACCCCTAACCTTTCTTTCGGCCATAACTTGTGTTATAAGTATTCAAATGCATAATGCAACCCCATTTTAAACATTTAAGTCTTCAGAGCTTTCTAATAGTATAAGGAAGTTTTCAATCCTATGAGTTTTGACTCTTCAAATCATTCTTTGAAAATTCAGGAGTCCATTCCAACTCCTGAAGTGGGAATCCACTTGAAAGTGTGGGTTCATTTCACATTCTCCCACACTTTCGAGAGTGTGAATGTGACTCCCCGATTAAACTCCTAACCCGCAGCTTTTTATGTTTTTGCCTTAGTTGTGAGCCTAAGCTCAAGGTCGTGACACAAATGAATTAACAAAAAAGTTTATCAGAAGGGAGTTGCCAATTTTCAAAACGTATCAATTGGATGTTAAGGACATCATATGTCCTTTTCAATGATGGCAAAAACATGAAACAATGTTTCCTCTAATTGGATTTGTAGCCCAACAAATTTTGGGCATTATTAAAATTTTAATTGATTTTTTTATTTCTTTGGTTGGAAAATCTACTAATCTTAAAAAATGTTGTTTGCAAATTGAAAATTTAAAGAAGTTGATATTTATTACCAAAATTGGTTTAGTGATCCTAGAATAGGATATAAATCTCCATCTAACTTAATAGAATTCCTTAAAAAAGATATAAATTTTAAAAAGGAGTTAAAAGAATTTGAAGGTGAGTTTGAAAGGGATGAAGTTGTTGAAGTGTAAAAGTTCAAGAAATCATTTTTTGATTTTTTAAAAAAAAATGTTTGTAACAGTGCCTTGTATTTTTTTCACTATTAAGAAAAAAAAATCAATGATTTTTTATTTTAATTTGTTGGATTAAAAAAAAAGTAATGCTCGGTTTGTGAAAACCACCAAGGCATACTCAATTACTTTCAAATTTTTGAAAACTGCCATTGTGAGACCCAGCTTAAATTTTATTTAAAGACTATTGATACCCTTGTCCAGCAGATAAATTTTAGGGGGAAAAAAAGTGAAACCTTTAGACCCTTTGTAAATTATTTTGTGAAACCCGGATCTGGCGGGTATCATAAAAAATTGATACCCACCCAACACTGCTTCACATCAGTGCTGGGAGTGTTTGGTGGGTATTTGGTGTGTCAATAACCATCAGTTAGGGGGTTGCTTTTGTTCAAATCAGAGAACCACCAGCTCCACATATTTGGCCCAAAAAAAAAAAAAAAAAACCAGAATCAATGGACCAGATATTCCAGTTATTTCACAAGCCCACAAAATTGTGAGGTTTCATGAAAGAACCCTCGGTTTTCTGGGCAGTTATTTTTGTATTTTTGAGACAAAACATAAGATGCTTCCCATGCACTCCAATGAATCATACCTTGTTAAGGTAGCAAGCATCCAAAGAAATTATTTCACCCATCTCCTTGCATGACTTGCTTCGTGTTACTGGTGATGGCTTTAGGTCCAACGTTTCATGTTTTCTCCTCTTAAGGGCTCCCCCATTGTGCATTCTGCACTTTCGAGTTTGATCTTTTGTTTGGACTTCAGTTTCTTCTCTTGTGTCCTTGCCCGGTGTTTTTCCTTTAATTATTTACTTATTTAATAATTTAATTATTTATAGTGGTGCTTTTATGAATGATGCTATATGCATGGTAATAAGACTTGTAACAAAAGAAACAAATTATCATGAAAGAATTTGTCACAAGTACCAAGGACATCTACCTGATGATATCAAGCTTGCGATTTAGTGAAGATATTGCTGGCAAGCAGAGTATTATGAAAGGCTGTCATGTAGTGTAAGAGTTTGTCGAACAACAACAATACACTCGACTCCCCCTCTCCACCATGTCAGAATGATCATGGGTGGTCAGTTGGTGAATGTTTTGTTTACAACAACAAGGTGGTGCCTTTTGCAGGTATTGTTAGCTAATAATATACATAACATGTGTATAATTTCATAACCTTTATATATTTTATTATTATTATTAATATTATTATTAGTTATTTTTAAATTTTTAAATTTTTTTTAGTCCTTCCTTCCTTCCTTCCTTCAATCCATTATCAACAAACAACAAACACCTTTCAGGAGCCAGCTATGAACTACATGCAGAATGAATTAATGAGGTCAACCTAAACCTGACAATGAGGACCCAATGAACAAAGTATTAGTTTAAAATTCTCTCTTTCAAGCAACCAAAGGGATCCTCCTCATAGATTTGTCATTTCTGTGGTGGGTGTGGAGGGGAGGAGGAGGAGGAGGGGAGAGGGGGGAGAGTCAAAGGTGAGTGAGTTGAGTGAGTGAGGTATTGAATGAAACCCATTTCAAAATCTTTATGAAGAGGCTTAATGATTTTGTTTGATTTTTTTTTATCTCTCTCATATCATGGCAAAAGCAAGTCACATTTCCTTTGCTCTCACATGAGTGTAGTGTAAAGACAATCAATCATTCCCACCCAAAAGCCCAAATAATTAGAATTTTTTTTAAATCACCCTCTCCTCATAGGGTGGCCACTCTAAAGCTCTTGAAGTTTACAGGGAAGGCTTATTGATTAGATATGAAAATGGGACAAGCCTTAGTAGTCCTTCTAATCATACTTTTTTGTCCACCATGTGTCCTCCTTTCCTTTTTTTGATATGGTGGAATAGCTAGATGCTAAAACATGAGCATCAATAAGGAGTACATGAATGAATTCAGCATTGATTAAATTATTGTTGAAATTGTCGATTTTTTGAGAAATTTATTGCTTGGATTGCCGAAATTTTGAGTTCCCATTGTTTAAAGTTGTGGAAACCTAAAAGCCTTCGACATATCAATCATGAGCTTTGAATGGAAGGAAGTGGCATGCCCGGTGATGTTGTCTTTAGAATGATATCACAAAGCTTTTCCTTGAGTGCTTTGATGTCAAGGGAAAAAATGCACTTCTATGGTGCATGTCCATGGTGTGGCAAGAAGAGGATGGTGTCTTTGTTGAGAATAGAAAGCAAAACAAAGGATGCAAGTGCACATGGCCTACTTTTGTGTGGTGGATAATTGCGAGAAAGATACACAT
>Ga0209611_10001028_pt1 | contig 46052 bp, 35 predicted proteins | sample S1TSphgellanicum_3_FD_187693 | JGI IMG/M metagenome (GOLD analysis project Ga0209611, IMG submission 187693) | Host-associated microbial communities from peat moss isolated from Minnesota, USA - S1T2_Fc - Sphagnum magellanicum MG (SPAdes) (version 2) | ecosystem: Host-associated > Plants > Peat...
AGCTTTGAAATTGTCGAATTCGAAGAGAAAGGCAATACGCCGGTCATGATGGGCGTGTGTTGCGTGTTTTGCGTGCACCGTGGTCAGGATGTTGGGCCGGTGAGTCGCAAGAACAAGCCGATCGACGATATTCATATCTTCAAAGCACTATTCATCAAGCAGCACTATTTGTCACACCTAAAGCAACATGTCGAGACATGGGAGGAGTACAATGAGCTTTCTGTCGACGGCAAGGTCAAGCGCGCAAACACGATGCACATTTACATCGATAACAACCAGGACGCCATCTACTTCACTATCTTGTTGATGATCGTTAACGTCATCATCAAGGAGCTATTCTACTGCGACAACAATCAAATCCTCATCGGCGTTGATGAGGTCCAGGAGGAAGAGGAGGAGGACCACCACATGAACATGGAGTGGATCTGTAAAAAGGTGGAGAAAAAGATCACTTTGAAATGCAACGCAATGAAACTTTTCCAGCTCGATGAGGACAACGAGATGTACATAGTCAATGTGCCAAACAGCATGCGCTTATTCTTGGCAATCAATTATGTCAGGTGTGGCATGTTGTTTCAACAAACCATTGTCGCGATCCATCACGTTAAGGACCGTTTTAAAATGCAGAAGTCGGGTAGCATTAACAATCATAATATCGACCAGTACATTCACATTCTAGTCGTCACCAACTTGAATAAGATCGCGGATGTGTTGTTGCACCTGTTAGTTTGGGCCTTCTCGGTCGCCAGGGATGGCAGCATGCATCATAGTAGCTCATTCTTCGACATGCACATTCGCATATATGTCAGCGGTGTCCTATCTAATCTACACTTGGTCACCATCCCAATGTTTGAGTGGCACACTGTTGAAAACATTTTCAACTTAATAGCACGTTTCCTAGATGTGCTAAGTAGCACAATGACGATCTGGCATGCCAAGCTCGTGTCCGTGTTGACTGATGGTGAGAATACAATGTGTCGCAACCCCACTTTGGGGCTAAGTGTGAAAATGCAATTCACACTCCCAAAGATGGGAAAATGGAGTCCTCCGGGACTCCCGAAAACTCAGAAGAAGATTTGAGGGGTCAAATCTCCTCGCCTTGATGCGTTCTTTATATCAATGGAAAGATCTTGAAGCGTAGATGTCCAAAATGGCGTCGCATTGCCCATTTGGACATCTGAAGCCCAAGTTATGGGCAAAAGAAAGGTCGGGAGTCAAACTGCCAGTTTGACTCCCGACCACTAAAAGTCGGGAATCGACCTCTTCCCAATGTCGCCTCAAGGAGTGCAACATGGCGTTGAAAAGCTCTCGACGAGAGCTACAACTTTGGTTCAAAGCTCGTCCCGATCCAAGTTCAGGGCGAGGAGCTATGACCATCCAAAGTCCCGGGACTCCAACCCGGGACAGTTTCGGGACTCCAACTTGGGAGTCCCGGGAAAAAGAGCCATTCGGATGTAGCCTCCGCGGTGAGACGCAGAGAATACTATATGGGGGAAGGTGGTGGCTTCCCTCGAGTCCGGGCCATGGTGAGTCTTGTGTGTCCAAGTGCCCGTGGTAAGTCCCAACACCAAAGGGTGTCCCGAATGCTAAACTAACCTCTTGTGGTTGGTTTTTTGGATGCAGATTCACATGAGCTAAACTAGTCCCTCTTCCTAGTCTAATCCCTAGGCTCCCAACTCGACCCTCTACCCCTTTTTAGAGTTGGAAGCCGGGAGCGTGCCGCTAAGTCACAATTTCCGCAACTTGACTTTGGGGAAACCCTCAAGTGGGTTTCACCCCGTGACTTGGGAGCGCGTCAAGCTTGGTTTCCACAGGGGTTGGATCATTTTATATCATTTCCTCTTAACTTTCTTACTTCTAGCTTAGGTTTTTGTATTTTAGGTGCATTAGTGGGATTTAGGTCATTCGTTAAGTTGTTTGTGGCTGAAGTTCATCATAAAGATCTTGAGATGATATCTAGTTTCTTTATGCTTGCAGATCATTAGGCGACTTTTGCGATGTTCTCATTGTGTTATGCCCAATGCCTTGGTTACTTGCTTCGAATAATGTTTCCATCTCCAAGTATTTTGTAGCTTTACATTAAATTCAATATTCGTACCAAAGCTATATTGGAAAAATTACTTGGTGCGGGATCTTTTGGTGGTTTTATTGGTCATTTAGCTCATTGTCAGACCACTCTTCTTGTTTCTTTGGATGGGTTCGGCCTCTTTTTTGTAGTTTGGACTATTACTTTCGCATTCTTGGGATGTTGGGCATTGATTGTTTCTATATGGGTAATCACCCTATTTTTTTGGATGTAATAACACATGTTGACATTGGCATTTCCCGTTCTAAATGGCATTACGAAATACTCGAACCTTGTTACCCTAGATTGTTTGCCATCAGGTCCCACCCTTTGAGAATTTAATGGTTCAATTTTATCCCTAGTTGCAAGTTTTTTTGGTGGATCACCTACACGAGTAGAAGTTCGCCTTGCTCCTAGTAAACGCTCCTTTAGATATGATGCAAACACGTTTATGTTCATGTGCGGGTTTAGGGGCAAGCGTTTGGTTATTAGTTTGTTCCACACCTGCATTTCTTTTCTCCTCAACCCACTTCTTTATAGCACTATGTATTTGTCTTGGCTTGCCACATCCTATAGCTGCCCATTTTTCATAGTGTTAGTGTGGTCATACCATTGATGATCTAGTTACCCATTTTCTTTGGTGCCTTTGTGAAAGTGAACATATAATCGCCCACCATACATTTCAAAATACTATCGCAGCTATTACTTTGGAAAGTGGAACACATATTCGGAAGGAGGTTTCCCACCTTTTCCCTTGCCACACTCGACAACGAGTGGACATCCTTATCACTAGAGACAACTTTTGGACCTTGATGGATATCATCATTACTAATTCGACTTGCACATATATGGTGTAGCAAACATTGACAATAACACATGTAGCAATGATGGCTGCTTAAGAAAAAACACAATTGTACCCTACATGAGCATTAGGCCTTGATTTCATTCCCCTTATTATTAAGACATATGAGTGTTTTGATTCATTTTTGACCACTTATGCACAAACCATTATCACACGTGATCAATGATCTTCTTTAATCCCTATGATGCTTGTTTCTTATTATCGTGAATGTGTGTTCATAGCCCTACAATGTGTGCAAGTCATAGAGATTCTTTAGTGGGCTGCTACACTTGGTTGATGTTCCTCATCTCTTCCACATATAATAACTAGTGCACCTTTGTCCACATATCATAACTAGTGCACCTTCATCACTAGCTGATTTGTGGCAGATGACAACTCTTTTGTCGAAAGTCTTCTTTGTTATCATCAATTCTTCTTTTATTGTCATGAGTCCTCTTTGTATAGGGTCTTTACCTGATTTTTGTGGATTGTTTGCTTTTGTTTTATCTTGGGGTTGTGTCTACTTGTGTTCTCATTTGCCTTGTACTTTTGATAGATGGGTTCCATCCTTGCTTTTTATTTAGGTGGCTTTTCTTCCATTCCAATGGTTATCACATAGAACCACTTTCACAGCATCTGAGAGTCAGGAAAAATCGTTGCAAAATTAGTGAAACACGCATTAGGCTTGGAGTATAGGCTACAAAGACAATCGATGGCCACCCAAACCTCATTCAACCCAACTGCAAATTCCAGCATCTGATGGAGTCAGGAAAAAATGTTACAAAAGTAGTAAAACATACACACGGCCTGTAGTATGCAAAAGACACATTCCAGCTCATTAGAGTAAAACAAATTTAGGAAGTGGGGCAATGTGCAGTTCATTGGTGCAATCTCTGCAAACAGTGCTATTATTCAGGAAAAGAGGTGTGGCAAGTTGAGGCATTCGTAAGACAGAGTGTGCCAAAATAGTGGCAAAGTGTGAGTACAAGGAGTTTAGTGCGTGCTCAAATGGGGTGGGTTTTTTTTGGCACCATTGTTTTTAAACACAACTTTGGGGCAAAACAATTGCAGTGTGAAATAAAGCCTGAAGCTGACATATATAATTTTCCATTTAATTTCCTTGAAGAATTAATGTAGCCTTAAATGGTGGCCCTGCATTGTGGACCCAAAGAGGTATGACATCAATATGGCCATTGTACAAACTCCCAAGTCCACAATACTTTGAATGAAGTATATAACCTTTAAATAGTGTGAAAATGATGTCCTTGTGAGGCCTCTTTAATGGCTGGCCATATTAAGCCTAAAAAAATGTTAGATTTCAACATAGAGACCCTGAATTTTAGTATAAGCATGGGGGGGATATTTGTAATATTTAGGAATAATTTAAATAGATCTTGGGATTTCTACCATGGTGCTAACTTGGGTGCTGATGCGACCAAGCCGCCTTGTGAAAATGGACTTTGGACTTGTTTAATTTGCACATGATATTATTAATGACTTTAGAATTGCCAATAAAAGAAAAAAAATGACTGCTTTTGATTGGTTTCTCATAATGAGTGGCTCATTTGTTGAAATAATTTAAAAGTAATTTCTCACTCTATACCCCTGACATCATCCAATTTCTTCACATGGGGATAAGGAAATACTTATTAAAGCCATGGTGAACCAGCATCCACCAGAGTGAACCGACACCAACACGGGTACCTTAACCCTAAACCTCAGAGAAAGCTCAAAATATATTGAAAAGTGAACCAACTTGGTCTGCCTTGACATTTAAAAGGTATTTGAGTGAGGCCCTTTCCAAGTAATTATAATTAACCTGTGCAATGTTAATTTTCCACTCGGAGTTCCTGATTTATAGTTTACGGTTGGGATATTAATAATATTTAAAAATAACCCAAGAAAGATTAGGGTTCTTACCATGATACTAGTGAAGATGCTTGTTCACCCAATGCAATTAACATTAATGTTGAATGTGGTTAAACACTTGTAAGAGTTCAAATGGGGGGTGTGGGGTGGAGATGCTTTAAGTAAATATATTTACTCATTATACAACTTAAAAAAATATCTGAGGGCCCACACTTTAGGGTAGCAAGGCCAAAACATTATGTGATGTGTGGGCCTCCATAGGCAAACTATGGCTACGAATAGTTTAAAATGCCACCCTTGTTGTTTGCCACAAAAGCATATTTTAACATTCTCTTCCAAACATGTGGGCTTGTCAGATGGTTTGCAAATATGAGAATTGTCGGTTCTCTTGGACCCTACTAGGCTAGGTTCAAAGTATTTCTAGTTGTGAAACCCATTATGAGGTCTATGGGAATCATTTTTAGTTACGGAACAATTTATTTTGGCAAATGGTTACTTCTCATGAGTTCTTGAATCCTTTCTTTGTAGTGCTACTCCATGTGTGTATGATGATGGCCTTTAAATGGGGGGTCATCAAACACACAATAAAGAGTAAGTGGAAGTCACTTTTTTTTTGTTGGCAAGCCTTCTAGAATGATGCCCTTTGGACTCTCAAAATGAACATATAGGTATGCACATACACACAAAAAGGGGGATGCAAAAGGCATTGTGGTCCAACTAGTCCTCCCTCTATTTTCTGGAGTCATCACTCTATAAAGTGAGTGTTTGCTTTTCTCAACTCTTTGGCACATCTTATACAAGGCACCTCTATGCTATGGCCAAAGCATCACAAATGTTGATCTACATTCTCTTGGTTGCTTTCTCCTACCCCGTCCAAAATGATCATCTCTTGAATTACACTTCTCCCCTTCACCTCCTGACTCCAAAGAAAAATTGACCCGTGTTAGCTGGGCCAGGTCACTTGTTGATCATCCTTTCATGCTCTTGGCACACTCCACCCTTTTGCACTCTTTGCAGTTTGTGTGTTTCTAGTTTACCCTTTTTCGCTCTTTTTGGATTCCTTTTCAAAAGAGATGGATTTGTGAGTTCCTTGGGGGATTGCATACATTTGTGGATCCTTCGAATCAGCCACACAAAACATTTGAATCGTGTCAAAGACAAGTAAGTGCCTCTCTTGGGTTTCATTCAATTTGTCACAATTGATGACTTGCTTCTCTTTTCCTTTTTGGCTTCCTGGTACTTAGATATTTTAAAGATTCTCTTGGAACTTATACATCATTCCACTGCCCTTTCTCCCTCATGAATGAATGGAGTTTCAATTCCCTCATGGAAGAAGTTCAAGTGTCAATTGCCTCGCCTTTTTAAGTGTCCATTTCCTTATGAATAAAGTTCAAAAATCACTTTCCTCACAACATGGTCCAAGGTTTCGCTTCCCTAGTGAACAAACCCAAGTTTCAATTTCCTTATGAAAATAGGTTCAAAATTCATCACTCCCTATATATATGCTCATCAATTCATAAATTCAATATTCACCATAGTTTGAGACCATATTATCCCCCAAGCAGAATGTGTATAATTATGACTATGAGAATGAAAAAATAAGGGAATGCTAGTGCCTTATAACCTTTAGGTTTTCAAATTTTTTGATGTTGTGCAACTTGAATATTTGAAATTTCAAAACATCATGCAATAAATTTCTTAAAAAATCGACAATCTAAAAAATAATGTAACTACCACTGAATCCATTGAGGTACTATGGTAAGTTCAAAATCCTCTTGGCCACTTGCCAAACCCTCACCCGTCGCCACTATCTGTACATTATAGAGGGGTTATAGAGGGATTTTCAAGAGATGAAGGGTTGCCAAGTGGTGGTGAAAGTCAAGGGCAATAGGTAGTCAAGGGGCTATTGCCTGCCTGACATTAGAATTGCAGAGGGTTTATGTCTGTCGAAGAGATATGGCAAGCCATTGTGGAAGGAAGGCAAGTCGGTAGTATTGAGAGAGGACTTTGCAAGCCTTTCATGATAACACATGCATGGTTGACACAAAGATAAGAAAAATTATTCACTTGCTTGTGCAAACAACTGGAAATTTCTATTACTAGACCCATGAATGGATGCCTTGGACATTGATCTATTCAATCCTCATGAATCCATTGGACATTGATCTATTCAATCCTCATGAATCCATAGTAAAGTTGAAGCTGTAAAGACCTATCAGAAATTTGCTAGTTTATTTGGAGGGTCAGTTATAAGCACAAATTTTGCAAAAATGGGTTTTCCCATTTTGAAAAGTTTCTACAGTAATCTTTACACTGGGTAAAGCATTTTGGATGAGGGCATTACTGAAATTGGATCCATCCTTTACCACTACCACCTAGTGCTGGCCCTTATTTTGGTAATGCATTTGCCTTTGTGCATTACCCTACACATAATTATGTAATATTAATTATGTACAACCAATCAAATGCAATCATTTGTTTAAAATGTAAGGTCAAGTTTATTATTTAAAAATAAAACTATACTTGACGTAGCTAAAGCACCTGAACATTTTAAAAACAGGACAAGGTTTTTTTTTCAACTTTGTAGTGTAGCAACAATGACGAGCCTCCCAAGGCAAAATTTGACTTAACTAGTCACATTTTGTAGAGAACCATTAAATGTGTAGCCTATAGACATGCTTGTGACGACATCCTCACCCAAGAATAAAAATAAAAATCAAAACTGAGGGAAAAAAAAATGGCAATTCGTTTTTGAATGGATTATTGTTGTTTTTTTAATAATTTTTCATGTAAAAGAAAAGATTAAACACCAAGGCAGTTCAGGTTCTAATTCAATCTAAAAAAGAAAAATCAATTCTTCTATTAGGTTCCAATTGTGACTCCAAGCAAACTTGAGAGCTTCCCCATCCCGAGACCATAGAACCTGACTTTATAACCTTACCTGAACCTGACCTGAAATTGAAGAACCTGGCAACAACACTGGCTAAAACATGCCTTTTGCTTTACTTATTTTTCACTTTGCACTTACCACTATTGGTGGTGGTGGTGGTGGTGGGCACAGAGTAGCTCAAAGTGAGCTGCTCCAACAGCACCTGCTGATTCTGGCCATAGCTAGTTAGCTAGCTACCTGCACAATTCATTCAAGACTCAAGAGATGTTAAAAAAGCAAAGCCACTTGTAATCAATCTACTGACAAATCTTGCATCTCATCAGATCAACCCAGTTGCAAAATCTCCCCACCCCATTCTCCCCTCTCCATCAGACCATTCCAGTCCGTGCTCAATCATACACTCACTCACTCACTCACTCACTTGCTTGCTGCCCTGAGAAATTTGTTGTTGCTGCTGGTGCTGCTGCTGGTGCTACTCTTGTTGTCAAGTCGAGAGCACCCCCTGTGTTTTGGAAGCTTTGGTGGCAGCTCTGGTGGGTCGTTGGGTGGGTTTGTTTCTCATGTAGCTTGGGTTGAGGGATAGAGAGCGTGTGTACAGTGTGTGTGTGTGTGTAGCTATGCGAGATTGATTTGTTGGGGACTTGTTCGTCAGTTTGTTTTCATTGGGTTGATCAGTTTTGGGAAAGAAAGAGATTTTGTTGATATTATGATGATGGGGGTGAGATCATCGGAGTCATGGGAGAGCTTGGCGCCCGAGATTTTGGCGCTGGTGTTGCAAAGAGTACTGCAGACGGGGTGTCAAGAGAGGGGAGAAGGGAGACGCATAGTGGCGGTAGCTGGAGTTTGTAGGAGCTGGCGTCAGTTGGTGTTGCAGCAGCAACAGGAGATGGAGGAGCAGGAAGCAGCATCAGCAGCAGTAGCAGCAGCGCATGAAGAATCTGTGAATTTTCCCTCTACAGCTTCTTCTCCACTCATTCGTTTCCCTGCTGCGATCCGTAAACCACCGGCTCTGGATTGTCCGTTGCAGTGCGTTTTGAAGAAGAAAGGGAACTCCTTCTTTCTGTTCCAGAGCTTTCAGAGCTCGCAGGGTCACACTGAGGAGTATTTTCTTCTCGGAGCTCGGAAGCGTTTCCTGCCTTCGAGTTCTTCCTTCGAACTCAGTACCGATCTTACAAGGTTGGTGAAGCTTGACAGAGCAGCTTCTGGTTCCCCCCATGTGGCGTCTCATGTGGTCAAGTCCAACTTCGCTAGGTCAGAGTTCGTGCTCGCGGGAGATCTGCATCACAAATCTTCTTCTTCTTCGGCTCCCGGGACAACAACTCCTACTCCTGCGCCATTGTGCGTCAAGTATAGCGAAGAAATTATTTCTGGTGTGCGCCAGCGCAAGCTCAGTTGTGGCTTAATGCAAGTACCTGCTGCTGTTTCTTCAAGCTCAGGCTGCAACATCATGTCTCCTGCCAGAAGAAGAGCTCCTAGACTGGCCCGCGCAAGTGCAGCGGCCACGAGGTCGTTCGTCGCATTGAACTGCTTCTTTTTGCAAACGAGACGCGTTCACAGCAGTCCTAGTCACAACGAACAAGAACAAGAACCAGATCGGGCAAATGGCGATGGCGTTTTGCATGCAAAGCAGCAGCAGCAGCTCCTGGTCGAATCACAGGAACGCGCTGAAGCTCGCGCAGATGAAGCGCAGCCGTCTGGAAGCGGCAGGCTGTGGTTGAAGAGCAAGGCGCCGGAATGGAACCAACATAGGAGCTGCTGGTCGCTGGACTTCAAGGGCAGGGCAACAATGGCCTCAATCCACAACTTCCAACTGATCGAGAGCTCCTTAGATTCAAGCTCCTCGGATGCCGCCCCGAGTCCGGATCAGAGAGTGGTGTTGCAGCTGGGAAAAGTGAGCAAGGGGGTTTACATACTGGACGTTTGCTGGCCGTTGTCTGCCCTCCAAGCTTTCTCAATCTGCCTAACAAGCTTTGCCGCTTACGCTGGACTGGAGCATTGATCAGAGAACAACATCCAGCTTCTTCGCCCAAGCAATCTTGCTCTCGCTCGGATGCAGATCACTACTAGTTCCTGAATCTCTATTAATTCAGCTGCCTGCATTCATGGGTTGGGCTGAATCTTAGATCATTATTCTGCAATGAGTTGCAAATCCAAATCTTTGCTGAGTTGTGGAACACATGGGGTTACAGCAGGAACAGTTGAGAGCAAGAGTGCTGTGACATGAGCAAATGCTGCTGCGTGCTAGCTAGGTGGGATTGCAGAGATTTACTCGCTTACTAAGTCTGTTGACTGCTAGATCTGTTTACAAATCAAATCTTGCAAAAGACCTCCAGGGGCTCTTCTTGGGTGTTGTGGCTGCAGCCCGGGAGATAACAGAAGAAATTAGAGAGGGATCGTCAAAACTTTCTCAGCTTTTGCAGGAGGTGGAAAGTTGAATGCTAGGGTGATGTGCAGAAGCTCTGTTTGAGGCCCAGTCTCTGAGGCCCAGTCTTCTTGTACTGTAGGGAGAAGAAAAATCAGACAAAACAGAAACTGCGGCCAGGAGCTCATGTGCACACGAGCAACAAAGCACAGGAACATTCATGTCAATCATTAAAAAAATTTCCTTTGTGATCTGCTGTTTTCTTTGCATGTCCAGGTGCTGCACTAGATTGTATCCGTGTATCCCATTTCAAAGCCCATGATTGCAATAATTTCTGTTTTTTTGCAATTTACCTCCTTATTAGTTCATCACCTGCATAACCATCCAAGCCCACAGCAACCTGCAACATGATCCAGTACTACAGCAAAGTCATGCGAAAAAGAAGTAAAAAGAAAAACACTGAGATTTATATATGAAACTCATTGAAAAACCAATTTCAAATCTCTCCACATTCTGATGCACTCATCATGCACTAAAGTCCTGCATTCTGACATGAGGACAGCTTCTGTATTTACCTACAACACCAAGACTCTGGATTTCCCATTCTGAAATAGAAATTCTCATGACATTCAAGTGGACTAGTGCCTGGAAAATATCCCTTGAGCAGGTGGAGAGCAAAGAAATCTGTTCAAAATCAGCCATTAGACACTGTGAATTTGCTACTGAAGCTCTTGAGGAGCTGAACATCATTTACCTGATCTGAATTCTGCAAGCATACCAACCCAGAAAATCATTAACACTTTCCCATAAACACAAAATCCTACATCAGAAACAGCTCCAAATGCTAATCCAACATCATATTTTCCAATTCTTCACCAATGAGAAGGAAATGAATGGTTCCAATCATGTGCTTATCCTCCTTATCTGGTGACCAGTTGTTGCTGGATTGGATTCAGATACCAGCAAGTAGCAGGTAGAGTTATGTGACTTCAGTAACATTTGGAGATCCATTGGATCACTTCTGACAGGAACAGTGAGACCCACTAAAATCTCCCATCACAAAACACATTTTCCAGTTTGTTGGGGACTGAGTTTCTTGGAACCAGGAGCACTGTCTGCTTGTCTGCTTAAGCTTTTTCTTCAACAATAGAGCTCCTACTTGTGTAATGCTGCTATTGATTAGCCTTCTCCACATATTATTGCTCTTTTGTGAAAAAAATTGCACTCATGCTTCTGTTGACAAATCCTGAGTTGTCTACACATAGGGTCTGAGCAATGCATTGTTTCCATGTCAAATAGCCACAACCAACATAACTTCTTTGCTGTGGATGAAATTTTCATATTGCAGGTCATGCATGTTATTGCAGCAATAAACACCTCGGTGGTTCATTGAATTACGATTGGGGATCTTTCAGGAACTGGTGATATGTTGCACTCATCACCCTGTTTCAAACTTGCTACATCAGTATGAATTTCTGAGAGAGGAATTGTTATTTTGTGCGTTGCAAATTGCATGTCCATTGCAGAAGCTTGATGTTCTGTTGATTTTTCTTTGGCAGATTGCACAATCTTCAAGTGCTGTGAGACACAGTTTAGATCTCTGTTTTTTTTTGGTTTTGGGTGACCAAGGCACTTAAAGCCTGCATTAGAACAAGCCAAGGTACAACAACAACAAACCTTGCCCTCACATAATAATTGCTCCTCATTGAACTCACAATGCTTGCATCGTGGCTGGACTTTCACTTTGGGCTTTGATGGTCAAGGAATTTTAGCTCTAGTTCTGCTCAGGAATCTAGAGTACTTGATCCCTCCACCTTCCTAATTATGGTCAGAAATCTTAGATAACCTGTCCATGCCCAAGAACAAAAGAAATTGAGTCTGTTTGGGGTGGATCGGCAATATGGTGCTCAGGAACTTGCAATCTTGCTCAATGGTTTTCGCTCTGAGTCAACAACCCCTGCAGTTGTTGCAGGTGGCCATGTATTATAGACAAACATATTGCTGGTGCTAGGCATCATATATCCCTTTGCCAGAGGTTCTTCCCATGTGGCTGCATGTCTATTTGCAACAATTTTCCACACTGGGTAAAGTCGGTCTCAACTCAAAACTCTTACATCTTCTTCATCGTGAAGCACATAAGCATGGTAATCCCTTGAAAACATCCAGCAGCTATTGCACAGGATCTTGCTGTGATCAGTAGTCTCCTCAACCCAGAATTGGAGAAACATCTGTCTGTCTGGAGCGTTAAATGACAAAGGAAAACGGTGAACCACAGGCATATGGGGTTGAAACTTATTGGGACAACAGATACAGCCAGGATACAAGCACTTTTGATTGGTACCAACGGTATGCAGGAGTGGCTCCACTGATCAACATGTACATCCCCAAGTCAAGCAAAATACTCATGGTTGGTTGCGGCAATGCATGTATGTCACTGCATATCTGTCTTCTTCTTTGATGAGTGCTTAAGGTACTGGAAGGAAGGGTTTAGGAGTTTTGTGTAGGAACAATGGGGACTGAGATTCAGAGATTCAGGAGATTTTTGGTTGGGGTATATTTGCAGCAATATCAGAGGACATGGTTTCTGATGGTTACCAAGATATTGTGAACATCGACATCTCTGCTGTTGTCATTGAAGCAATGCGAGAAAAATACAAGGACATGCACCAACTGCAGTGTAACCCTTCTTCATACCCTGACCTTCATTGTGATATCTCTGACTTCTTGCCGCAGCTTTTGCTCTGCATGAAAGAACTTTCCAATTTCTAGATTTTCCAATAGTCAACCTATGCAATGATTTACCAAATTCCAAGTCTTTGACAAAACTCCACAGTATATTTGAAAGCACAGTCAGCTTCTGTACTTTCTTTAAAGAGATCAGATAGACGCCCTAATTCAAGTTCTGCTATCTGTTGAGTTCACTGTCATGGGAAGCTGTTTTTGATACAAACTTGTGGAATTTGATCTGGGCATTAGTGATCCAAGATAGTTCTTTGTTCGTTTCTCTGGACAAACAGATCAAAGAATGGATGTGCAAGAGATGAAAGCTTTCAAAGATGGTCAATTTGACTCTGTATTGGATAAAGGTATGGAGCATTGATTCCACAGGTTGGTGAGAAGCTGATACATGATTCATACATACTTTCCTGTATTTACACTGTTCCTTGAGCTGTTCATCAAGTGGGTTTTTCTGCCCTGGAGCAGTTTTATGCATGGTGTTGAGATTATGCACCTTGCCTGCAGCCACACTATTTTCTTTGAACTGTGATTGCTAAAGATATTCTGCTGTGGGTGATACTGCAGGCTTGTTGGACTCCTTGATGGTGAGCAGTTAATGTTTGCATTCCCTTCACAAAGATAAGCCGTATGGGTTATGTCTGAAGATGCGTAATGTTCAAAGATATAAAGTAATTTCATCTGCTCATGTATAATGTTGCTGTGTGATGGCAGTGTGGAACTAGTGCACCATGTAGTGTGTCAACTATGCTCCAGGAGGTTCACAGGTCCTTACTCGTGCATGTGCTTTTCCTTACTGTTCTTTCTACCTGCCAAGCTCTTGTTCTGGTCTTGGTTTACTCTTCAGAAAATTGAAAGTTTTTAGTGTTCAGATTTGGACTATACATGGTGGATGGTCCTAACTCTGTTGTTATCTAAGGTTGGTGATCAATGCCTTTGGATTAGGGTTCCAGGTGGTTTGAAAAACCATGTGGTATGTACAGAAAATATAATCATTTTCATAGTTGTCTATTGCAATGTGAGTATGCGTTGGAGAGAAAAGTTTGTTGTGGACTTATGTGTATAAGTATGTGCTTGTGCTAGGGTTCTGAAGCCAGGAGGTGTGTACTTGCTGGTCTGTGTCCCTAGACCCCATTTGCACCTCATTCTGTTTTTCGAAGTGTGACTTTGTATTTTGTAAAGCTTTGTTGTTTAAGTTGGTTTGACATAGGTGGCATGTCAGTCACTGAAATAAAATTGGGACACATTCGGACTTCAAGTTTTATGGACTAAGATTGTCAAAGGGTTTGGGTTAATGCCCACAGTCTAGGGTTCATGTTGTGATTTATTGCAAATGTTCGAAGGTCTAAATGGGCATGTCTAAGATGAGTTGGTGAGGTTGATAGTATTGCTGGATTCATAAGCAATTGTTGTGCTTTCCTGTTCACAAACAGATCACATTGGGGGAACCCCGGCTGCGCCTACCTCACTTGAAGGCTGAAAATTGTTTGTGGGAGGTTCTCTTCCATGTCATATGTAATGCTCTCCTCAATGCTGATCTTGTTTTTTTCTAAGGTTTTCATAACATGCCGATTCCTTATTATAGTTTGACATGAAATTCATTATCTGCCTTCTAATTTGTCCTTGTGACATGACATATAAGTAGCAACATCCTCTAAATTAGTTAGTATCCTTGTGGAGTGTCCTCTACAAGCTCATTATGATAGTTACCCTTGGTAGCAAATCAATCAAGGCAAATATGGTGACAAACCTGACAGTGGCAAATTTTAACTACTTTCAGGCTATTGCCTCAGGACTAAATCAGTAGTATGTACTTTTGTGATTAATCACACATTCAATGGTTAGAGTTGAGAGTTTGGTTTCCTATGAACAATGGATTTGACCTCATGTGCAAATTACCCGCTTTTTCCATGCAGCTAAACCAGGCTCCATGAGAACTGATGAAAGTACTTCCAAACTTCTGACTGATCAAGTTCTTTTGAATGACGACTTGACATTTGGGCCCCTTTTCAAAATGGAAGACCCTGACTTGCACTATGTCTATGTTTGCATAAAGGTATGCATCCCTCTTATAATTCTCATTCTTCTCTTGGTTTTGGTATGGATGTTCGAAACATGGGCCAATCGGTTGGTCAACAGAATTTTCTTGCAGTTCCTTTTCTTTTTGGTTTATTCTACATGTGACGAATGACTGCTGCTGTCAATTTCGGTTTCCAAAGTTGCCCCTGCATTCATTGTCAACAATATCATGGCTCCACATGGTTGAACATTGTAAATAGCCTTCATGACTAGTTGGGATAGAAACACCAAGCCTTGTTTGTAAGAGCAGAGAAAGTGGTCTCTTGCATTCATGAAATGACTAATGACAAAACAGGAGGGCAGTACAACAGAAGTGCAAGAACCTATTGGAGGTTTTGGAAAATCCTCATCTGTGACATAGAAACTCAACTCAAATCCATGTATGATAGAGGTAGACAAGGAATATAAACTAGTTGTCATTAAAATGTGAAGATCGTGGTGTCTTTTGTATACTTCTTTGTGTGCCATATCCATTTTAGCCAAGTCATGAACCATTTACATTGGAACTTTTGTTGTCTTTAAATATAAGGGGTGGTTATATTGAGGCAAAATTCCCTTGATTCAATAATGGTAATTTGAAACAATTGTGAATTTCACTGACAGAAGGAGAGGCTTTGGTCAAAGAATTGGACACAATTTGGAGTGACAAGTGTAAGGACAATTGGAAAGGAGTATTTGGAGTAAGAGATCTGACACTAGGGAGTAGGAAATGGACTGCTGAAGAATCTTCTTTTTGAGGTCTATTATGCTACTTCCATTTGCTTCTCCAAAGTTTGAATCTAGACAATGTGCTTCTAGTCAAGCACTACACTCTCAAGACAATACACAACAAAGATGCCTACCAACCAGTCTGATCATGGTTCTCAGGATGTCAGTAAGATCAGAAATCTTAGATAACGCGGTGAGTGCCCATCAACAAAAGGAATTGAGTTTGTTTGGAGTGGATGATTGTTTGAAGTGATCAGCAATATGGTACTCAAGAACTTACAATCTTGCTCAAGAGTTTTGGCCTTGAGTCAACAACCTCTGCAATCGTTGCAGGCAGCCATATAATTATAGACAAATGTATTGCCAGTGTTGGGCATCAGAGATCCCTTCACCACAGGTGCTTCACATGCGGCTGCATGTCTATTTGCACAATTTCCTGCATGGGGTAAAATCTGACTCCACTTAAAACTTTTACATATTCTTCATCATGAAGCACACAAGCATGGTAATCCCTTGTAAATGTCTAGCAGCCATTGCACAGGATCTCACTGTGATCATTAGTATATTAAACTGTGAATTGGAGAAACATCTAGATGGTCATAACAAAAGATACACTATGCCTTGCACATAGCTTGCACTGATGCCAATCTGGATCAACAAACACTCTACCCCAATTTCATAAAACAACCCATTGACATTTGACTGCCATCTTCAGACTTCAGTTGCAAAATGCACAAACATATGAACCACTTGTACTTGCATAGAAATATTGACATCAAATTTGCAACAGAAATAGCAGTGCATGCAAGTTGTTTGTTATAGAGACCAAGCAGTTCAACTCTCACCCTGATTTCTGCATGTTTCATCACTACCAGGAGAACTAACATGTATTCAAAAAATTCAACAAAGAGGTACATTGCAGCACATACAGAGTGCTGCATCTCTACTACAAGCCTTCAGCTGTATTCTCAAACAGTTCAATTTCTGCCCCAGCCAATGTATAGGCAAGTAGTGGCTCCTCCCATCTCCATTCGACAGCAACATGTACAGTAATACAGACTGCTAACTGCAACATCCGCACTGCTCCCAGCAATGGAAGAACAATGAGAGAAACTTCAGAGGTAATTTGGCAATCAAGATGAGTTTTCCAAATGGCCCAATAGTCAAGTGCAACAGAAAATCGGCAACCCTGCATCAGTAACTAATGCAGCCAGGAGTGAAACAATTTCTAATGACTGGAGATGTTGTTATGGTCTCAAATTCCACAAAGTTTCCAAAATAATGCCCTAAATGAGAGGAAAGAGGCACCAGACATAAGTGGTACAAAGGGTAGAGGCAGGAAGTCAAAACTAAGAGGAGGCTCCACAGCAACTTCTCATTGGCAACACATCTGATAACAGTGTCCAACTAGGTGGTGTAATAATACCACTAGACATGCTACAAACAAGATAAAATTGATGTAGACATTGATTAAACAGACAGCTACTGGCATCACCAATAGTCCATGCATGAACAAACACCATCCTCAAAGTGATGAAAGCGATTGGCATCCCTCACCATGATTGCTCTCCCAACTATCTTTGAAATGAACTTTGTGGAAGTGTGGTAATCTTCGCAAACTCACAGATATTTTATAATTCAGAGTGGAGTACCAGGAGCTGTGTTGATGAGCCCAAATGCAATAGCCAGTTTCTCACTATGGTAACAAAAATGAAAAACATTTTCTTCTTCTTCCACATCATGTAGCTCAAACTTAGTATATGGCACATACCCTGCATTGTGCATGAGCCCTGACAATCTCTTCAGTTCTGCACGGATTTCAATCATCTGAGGGTGGTCTTGATCATCTACTATGAATGTATGCACTTCATCATTCACTTCAATTGAGGTGTGACCTTGCTGTTTCTTCACACCTCTTTCATTTCTCTGTCATTCAACATCCTTGCAGAGATGAATGTTGCCACCAGTAGCATAGATGTTTGATTGCAGCACATAACCTGCAGCATTTTCAGGCTCCAATTCAAGAACTTGTTTAGCAACACGTTCTCCCATCTCGACATTACCATGAATTCTGCAAGCACCAAGCAGAGCCTTCCATGCAGTCACATCTGGTTCACAGGGCATCGCCTTGATCATATTCTCTGCCTGCTGTAGATGGCCAGCACAGCCAAGAAGGTCGACCATGCAGGTGTAATGTTCCAATTTTGGAGATATCATGTAAGTGGTCATGGAAGCATAACAGCGCATGCCTTCATCCACCAAACCTGCATGGCTACAAGCTGACAGAAGACAAACAAAAGTAATATCATTTGGCTGCACACCTTGTTCACACATCCGTTCAAAATGTTTAAGAGCTTCCTTACCATGCCCATGCATGGCACATCCTCCGAGTATGGAATTCCAAGAGACCACATCATGTAATGGCATCTTGTCGAACACTCTCCAAGCATCCTCTAGGCTCCCACATTTTGCATACATGTCAACCAAGCTACTCTGCATAAAGACATCCAAATCCCACCCACTTTCTGCTCATGATCACACCTGCCCTCTTCAAGCGCAAGTACACTGGCACATGATTCTGCACCCCCATGAAAGTAACAGAGTCAGGTTGCACATCCTCCTGTTGCATTTGTTGAAATATTTCCAGTGCCTTCTACCCTTGCCCACATTTCACATGTCCCAATATTATGGCATTCCAAGTCACCATATTTGGAGATGGCATCTTGGTGAACACTCTCTGAGCATTTTCCATGCTGCCACATTTTGCATACATATCCACCAAGCTACTCCCCACAAAGACATCTGAATCCCATCCACTTTCAATGATCTGCTCATGCATACACCTGCCCTCCTCAAGTGCAGCTATGCTGGCACATGCATTCAGCACTCCCACAAAAGTAACAGAGTCTGGTTGCACACCCTCTTTTTGCATTTGTCGAAATAGTTCCAGTGCCTTCTGCCCCTGCCCACCTTTCAGATGTCCCAATATCATGGAGGTCCAGTCACCACATCTCGAGATGGCATCTTGATGAACACTCTCTGAGCATCATCCATGCTGCCACATTTTGCATACATGTCAACCAAGCTACTCCCCACAAAGACGTCTGAATCCCATCCACTTTCAATGATCTGCTCATGAGCATGCTTGCCCTCTTCAAGTGCCTCTATGCTGGCACATGCACTTAGCACACCCACAAAAGTAACAGAGTCAGGTCGCACATCCTCCTGTTGCATTTGTCGAAATATTTCCAGTGCCTTCTGCCCTTGCCCACATTCACATGTCCCGATATTATGGCATTCCAAGTCACCACATTTTGAGGTGGCATTTTGGTGAACACTCTCAAACATCCTCCATGCTGCCACATTTTGCATACATATCCACCAAGCTACTCCCCACAAAGACATTGGACTCACAACCATTTTGAATGACCTGTTCAAGAACATCCCTGCCATCTTCAAGTGCTCATAAACGAGCACATGCAGTAATCACCTGAATAAAAGTGAATTTATCAGGACTTGTTCCTTCTCGTTGCATTTGTTGGAAAAGCTGCAGTGCCTTCTTAGGTTTCCCATTCCTCACATATGTTTTAATCTTCTGATTCCATGCAAAAATGTTCAATTGCACTGTGCCTGGTGCCATTGCAGCCATCTCTGCTGCCACCCATGGTGTATTGGGTCAGTTGTCAAGCCAGAGTGATTCCTGTGTCTTCTTATGCTTGAAATCCGGGTACCTTTGATTTACCTACAACCAGAAGTCCAGCTGATCAACCACAGATTCTCTACATCTCAGGCATAAATACTATCACAAGGACAGACAAAAGCTGCCCTGATGTTCTCCATCAGCAAGAGAAATTTGTCACAGCATATTGCATATACTTATTTTTTCCAGCCTACTACTACCATTGCACTACCATCCTACCAGTACAAAGGATCTGAAAATAATTTCTGCCAAAGTTTAGACCATGGCACAATAGCAACCAAGAGAGCAACAAGATTGGCACCAACAAGAGCACCTATAGCTCCATGTGAACTCTGATAGGATTGATGTTCAGATACCTTCTCTGATCTGTGATCCCACCATTGTGAAGGATCTGAAAAGAACTCCCGCTACAGTTTCTCCCTCTGAGCTTCACGAACTGCACAAAAACTGCCTTTTCAAAATCATTTACTTTTGATTAAATTGAAGCCACCACGAGATATTGCAGCTTGCATAAATTGTATGCAATCTTTCGATTTACGTTGGGAAGACATCACTATAATTAGGTCAAGATTATTCGGCAAACAAAACATAATTCCTGTGAGATGAAGGCACAGTATTGAGAGAGAGAGAGAGAGAACACAAGAAAAGCTCACAAAAATCCAGTGGGCTCATAACTTGCTTATGAAATAGCATCCTTAGAAAACATGGTTGCTGATGTTTTAACAAGCAATAATTGAAATAAGCATTTTAAACATTATACATAATATCAACACTCCTAATGGGTATTTAATGTTTATTATAGTATAATATTGAGAAGGTTATTGCCAAACCAATATCAAGTAGGTTTGGGTACTATCCTTGGTTTTGGTGAATGACCATATGTCATTGGTACTTATATAGTGTAAAAGTGTTATACCAAGTGAGCTTGTTATGTGAAATCTTTGTTAATTTATCAATATATATATATATATATATATATATATATATATTCATGTCAGACCTTGCATTATTTGCCCAACTTTGGTTTGAACCTTGGACCCACTCTAACCATGATTTTAACCGCTGCTAAGTCAAGAATTGGTAGAATGAACTCAAGGAAAAAAAAAAAAAAAAAACTTTACTATGAAAGGTTTTATCCTAAAATAATCTTTTAGTTTAGAGTTTTTTTTTGGCTTTACAAGGAAAGGTCAAGAAAAAGAAAAATATATATGTTATAAAATTGTGCCAAATTGATTTTGAACACGAATTGTATCCAATTAAAAAGTTTTCTTGCCTTTCAAAAAGAGTAAGCTTATTTTCTTAATAATTTAGCATATTTTGGACAGGCTTAACCCATTCCCTCCCCTTAGACACAAACAAACTTCTTTTTTTGCCATGCTGGCCACTAAAAAAACACCGCCTCTTTGAAGAAGGAAAAGAAAAAACCCCCATACCAAAGAACAACCCTTTTGGAGAGGAAAAGAAATAAAATATCTAACTCTTCCCCTTCCCTCTCCCTAAATTTACACCTACAATCTTATCTCAACTCACCCAACTTAAAAATTCATTAAAAAATAATATTTAAAATAGTTTAAAATAATTTTTAAAAGAAAAAAGAAAACCTAAACGTATGACCTTGTCCATTTAACCTGCTTTTGATTCTCAGCCCCTCATACCCGCCCAGAAAGAGTTCTCACGTTGCCTATACCGGACAGAATCGGAAAAGAAGAAATAGCCGATGATGGAGATGGTGATGAAAAGAGAAGAACAAGAAGAGGCAGAATTTTGTGGACGCATGTTTGTGAATTCGTGGAGGTGGCATTGCAAGATCTTGAGCTCCAACAAACGGTTGGGAATTTGCGCAAAAGGCATGAGGGATGATGGATTGGCCAAATATGTTTCGTGTCTATATAGCTAGCTCTGCTGTTGTCCTTTCTGAATGCCATCCTCGTTCGTGATCAAGAATTTTCAGGTCTGTACTTGCGATCAACCAATGCTGTTTTAGCCACCACGCGCGCATTTAGTAATGCATTTTGGGCAAGCAAGGGCTTTTTAATTCCAGTTCTCTGGTTATGGAGATTGCATGATCCATAGAGGGATTAATCTGTTGTGTTTCGACCTCTCTTACTCTTTCTGCGTTCCTTTCCGATCTTGGACTGCGAGTATGATCACTTGTGTTGCTGTTTATCCACTACGCAAATCTGGGCAATAAAATCTGAGCCAGTTCTAGTTCTACCAGAACGGCAGATCATGTACTCAGTTGTTGTTTGTTTCTCTATTTTCTCTTGCTTTTTCGCAATTTTGTTTGCCTGAATCATCTTCTCTGGTATGTTCTTTCTTTGTTGCTGTGGTACATTGGATGATTGAGGCAGCTCACAGTTTCTGGATTTAGCAGCTGGGTGGGCTAGTGATTATGTTGGCAGCATTCTATTTTCTATTCCAAGGATGGGCCTTGTCAAGTGATTCTCCTGTCTGTCTCTTGCTGCTTTTCTGGAAGGCAACCTGCACTATTGTTCATTATCTCCAAAGAAGCACCAGTCCTCTACTTTTCCAGCCTTTGGTATTAGTGCATATGCTCTGTGTGGGCTATGGCTCCTTGCTATTGACAAATTGAGTACATTCTTAAGTACCTTTTAGTGCATCATAACAAAATCTTAATGCTCCAAAACAATCTGTGATAGTTGCATCCATGACTTCTGATTACCTTTCATTGCAAGAGGAAGATCACAGACAGGAGATCAGGAGGTTGGCCATATCAGATTACAGTCCATCCTTTCGCCAGCTCTATCAGGTGTTCTAGCTACATTGCACTATATGATTAGCTGACATGTGTCTTTGAAGGTACACAGCTTCATCTTATGTTATTGATGCAGTCAGTTATGGGAAAGTAAGAAAGTCTGACTGTTAGTGAAATGCATGCGTGATGATTAGCTGCACTTGAAGATTCCATTTTGTGTAGACAAGAGAAGTGGGATTTTGAACTTGGAACATGTTATACTGATAGAAGTGAAGCTTTGTGGCAACAACTGATATGGTATTAGGGGATAATTGTTGGATCTGCTGGGTGGGCAGAGCTTGTCAAAGAAGTGTCTTCATGCAGTGACTGTAACATCAGCTGCACGGTGCCTATTTCCATTTGCTTTGGTAAGCCTATTTCTATCACTCTTCTTGACTTGCACTCTGACTTTATTGCCCATAGCTCTCTTATTACACTTGGCTCTTGTTTGTTTCTAGCTTGTAAGTGAGAAAATAGATGTCAATTGGATATGTACTGTACTGTGTATGAGGTCATCCAATTCAAATCTTGTTGGATCCACTGGTTGAGAGGAATTGAGGGTAAATACAGTTTTTTGCCTCCAAAGATCATTTTCTTAAAATCTCTCCATGTTGTTTCTATCATGTCTCACTTCATCTTTCTATGTTTTTATAGGTCTATTCTGCTGACTAAAGCCTCTTTATGTATGCAGATACCAAAATGACAACTGTGACATGCAGTTTGACAAGGTTGAAGAGTTGTTAAATTGGTGATCGCCTCAGTTTTCCATTCCAGTATAGTAGTCTCAGTTGAACTCATCGCGATGAAGATTGAAGACCCTGGTAGTTCTGCCAAAGCAGTGAAGTCAAGATGCAAACTGTTGCTCTCTCCCTCACTTATTGCTCTCTACTTTTCTTCTTGTCACAGACCAGAGGCATTCAATTCCTTGAAACTTGCCTTCATCATCATTATGCAAATCCTGCATTTCAATTCCAGTATGGTCTTTAATTGATTCTTGGATATTTTAATTTTTTGATTGATTCCTATCCTGCAAATATTGTGCTCATTGACTTCCAGCAGTAGTAATGAATGGGCAAAAACCTGTTTCCCAGGCATTTTAAAATAGTCATGGACTCATGTCAGTCAATTCTCCATAATTATGCAATACAACAATTGGAGGTGGAACACACCATAGCTAGTTGACAGTGGTTACTATAATGCATGGGAGAACAATTGCCATACGTTTTGTTCTTCAATATTAAACACCTGTTCAATCTTTTCAGAAATCCTGTTGTTCGTTGTCAGCAATACAACATATACCAGTCCTTAAAATTGACCATAGAAGTGTATTGCAATTCAATCCAACACATCTTGAGTCAGTTATGCATTCAAATCCAGGACAAAGGTATGCTAAACATATAGTATAGGGTAAGGCACCACTCTCAGGGCATTATGCCCTGGGAACAAAGGGCAGAGCCTTCAGTTGTTAACAACCAGGTTGTTATGTCAGCAGTGCTTTACTGGGCATAACAACCAAGGAGGTGCGTCTCAAAGGGTGGCTGAGATTGGCTTGAAAAAAAACTGCCTCTGCTCGAGGGATCTTGCACAGGGAGCAGGAAAATGAACTTTGGGAGGTGCCCTCAGTTTGTGCTCCTTAATTCACTGAGGTTGTTCATTAATATTCCATCTAGCTTCCTACCTACCTATCCTCCTCTCATCACATTTATTGAAAAGATCCAAGTGGTCAATGCTGCATCTAGTTCCAGATGTATGGTGTTCAACTTGCACTGAGACAAAGAAATCAGTTCAGTACAGACTGCAGCACCTGGACAGCAGCTGAGGAACCAATCACCAGAATCCAGTCACCGACTGCCAAGGCATTGTGTGCACACTCCACTATTTCTTCCTCAAGACACTCTCCAAACCATGCAACATGTGATCAATGCAATCCATTGCACTGTTTGCAGCAAGGCAGCTGCATCCAATATTTGCCTCTTTTGCCATGGGCTCTGGTGCTCCCTAAGCTCCATGTGGAGAAATGTCCCCATTCAACCCACCCAATCCATTACTAAGGAGCTAACAAAAGCAATGGAAGGTGAAAAAAAAAGACATTGAGATTTTGTATAATCTAATACTTTGATAGATAACAAATTCTTGACCAAAAGCTCAGGCCTTCATTGTACCTTCTTAAAAAATGGACTACTAAAAAAGACTATCAAATTCATACTGACATGTGGAGTTGAAAAATGCATGTGGGGTTGAGTGCGATCATCTTCAATGATTGGATATTCAAGAAAGATGAGTGCAGAAAGAGCCCTAAACGTTAGTTACATCTCAATTTTGGTTCAGTTTGTTGAAAACCTTGACTTCACAGCTACAGAAGGGGATAAGCAAGAGAACCTGATTCTCAAGTGTTGGCCAAATGGGCCACATCCAGATCCCCTGTATGTTCTTGCAGTGACATCAGTGTGTCCACATGGAACACAACATTCCTGCACAACAACCACGAACAGTTTTGAGTTCTCAAGCACTCATGGTGATGAGATGAAAAGGTGATACTCTAAAGCTCAATGCAATATACATCAATATAGAAGATATCATGCTTATGGAGGGCTGCTATGGCATATGCCTAGCCTGATGGGGATGCCAGAATCTTGTCAATAGCTGAGGTATAAAAAGGTGTATGCTGGCAAACTTTTGGTCATGCTCTGAAGAAACCAGAAGTGAATTGGCAACAACTACTTTTAAGACTTGGATCCCACCCCTAAAAGGAGCACTAGCCAGGTGTTTGCACCTTTATGAGATGCTTGTGGCTATGCTCCCTACATCAGGTGCCTTTATTTGTACAGTAATTGAACATCAGCAAGGACCAAGGGCAGTTTTCCATGAAACCTTTGTCAATTTGCATTTCAGGCAATGGACTCATTCAAATGGCAATTGCATTTGTGAGGCCAGCAAGGTGGTCATAGTTGAGTCAGGAGGGTGAAGTTTACACCTGCACTGTAACACTGCCAATGCATAATGGCCTACATTTGGTGGTGGTGCTGCAACAATACATCTGCAAATTGGCCTAATCCTTTCCTTCACCCTTCACTGCTGTCCATGTTCTAGAATCTCCAACCTCATTCAAGCCCAGGAAAAGCACCATAGGTTCCATTATAAACTAGGAGGTGAACATTCAACTGCTGCACCTAGGTATGCATAGAGCTATTCTCTATCTGATATATTTAGGGTTCAAACAAACACTAGGAGAGCAGCACTGCTCTCATTCTTGAACACACTTCACTTTTTCTGCCCCACCCCAAACACTTATGCTGCCCTCATTGTCACCCCAGAATGAATCTTCAGAACCTGAGAAAGGCCCTACGTTTGTTGTGGCCTTCAGTGGAGCTGAATAGCCAATGTGTCCACTTGTATTGCATCCATGTATCAAATGCACAGCTGGAGTAGTGGTTGCATTGTCATCTTTCTTTTCACCTGAGACCAGCGTATGAAGGCAGATGTTTAACCCACAAATTGGAGTCAATACACATGAGTACATCTCAATCCCTGAATCTGGACTACTAGTTGCATTTCCAATTAGGTATTGAGACAAGCTACAGGGATTGTCATGGGGCAACTGAGAAAATTTCAACTACATTGTTAGCCAGACTGCCACTCTACCTCTGGCATTTGCTACATCTGTCCATTCCTTCGGCAACAGGAACAGAAATGTTTTTCAAGGAGAGGATGGCCACTGCAACAATTGTCTCCAGAGCTGCATTTTCAGTTCTGAATCCACTTTTTCAGCATAGTTTTGACATGTTGCAAATCTTCACAAAGTTCAAGTCCTAGACCAACACGATCTTGAACTCACTGTACATATCCCTTACTTGGTGGGTGGTGGTGTTGTTGTTGTTCATAAGTTCCTATATACAGCCACAATTGACTTAATGACATTATATCGAATGTTTTTCGAAATGTTTGGGAGACTTAAATGGAGAAGAATGGAAATGAAATGACTCACCTTTGTTGCAACAATCGTGTGTTGCCCACCAACTATAAGCAATTGCAAATCTTGGATGTCCTTCGACTTTGTTGGGGCACACATAAAAATGTAGTTTGGTTTCTCCAAGTCCTTCAGAATTGTGAAAACATTATTACAAAATGTGGGTGTAGTTCACTAGTCCCCATTTAGTGCACTAGTGAATTCATTGCATCCCCATTAGGTCCCGTTCACTGGGACTAGTGAATTCATTCAAAATTCAGTGAAATCACTTGGCATACAAGGATGCATTTTGTTGGAATGAAATTGGAACCTTGGAGTCAAACTTGTTATAGCATGACGTGATACGAATTTTTATTTCATTTATGTGGGTCTTAAGCAATGATGGATGGTATACAATTTATGGGGGTGCAATTTTGAATCTTTCAACGGGCAATAAACATCCTTCACAAGGGTGGATCCTAATGGAAAGGAATTAAAATACTCCTTGCTTATCATGTCGTGTTTAAATTAGCACTCCATAATGTTGAACCTTTTTTCCTCCTTACCTAGGATGAACTTTCCAAGTATTTTTTTCTTTTTTTTGGCTTCTATTATCTCCTTCCATGTCTTCTTGCCTCCATCTGCTCGAGCTCTTGACAATATTCATCGTGGACTAAAAGCCTCCTTGTGAATCATGTACAATTTCCTCCTTTTCTAGTTCAATGAGCTCATAGAATTCATTCCGCCTCTTTACAACATTTTTTGCATCCAAGTATTTTATGTTGTGGACTTTGAACCCCTTCTCTATGCTTGATGGCACAAGTCACTACACCAAAAAAATGGATATATGACTACATCCATGACTAGGTTTGTAATCATATATGCCACTAGTGACTACATGACTACATACTTCATTGAGACTCGTCGATTTTACCACTAGTCGTATTTTGTCCATAGCCATATATGCCATTTACATCTTACATGATTAGAATTGTATTCAATGGTCAATATTGATGAATCTAGATTGTTAAATTAATTAATTAATTTTAAATTATGAAAATTATTATCTAATCTGTCTATTATGATTTTTAAATTTTTATGGTCTTAGATTTGACACGTGGCACAATCATAAATTGACACATGACATTTAAAATTGAATTAAAAAAATATTTATGTAGGTTGATACATAGGCCTAGGTAGGTATGTTAATAGGTCCTATCTACCTACCTAGGTTATATACCTATTTACCTAAGCAAAATTGAGTAAGTAGGAAACCTACATAGGTAGGTCAAAAGATAGGACCCAATTATTTACATAAGTAAACACATAGGTAAAAAGGAAGAAAGGTAATTGAGTCAAAGAATAATAATGTAAATACTTCCATTTTGTTTTTATGTTTTGTCATCCAAGTTAAGCCTTTTCCAAGCTATCACAAACTGGTAAGTTTATTTCTTTAAGTTAGCACTAGGAAACACACCTTGTGTATATAATGTGTGATATGAAAGTAAAACGCCAAGCTTATTGGTTCAATGTTTTAGTTGCACTTTAGGTAAATAGGCTAGTTTTTTAACACATCAGAATTCAAAGCACAACAAAACTCAAAGGTGGGCTCCTTTGTTTATGGTGTCGTAAGAGAAATTGAAACTCTCTTCTTAAAACATTTAAAACACTAAAAGATTATGAAAAAAAAATAAAAAATAAAAAAGTTATGGGCCCCCAAAGTATGAGTGGTCAAAAAGTCCAAAAAGAATCACACTATGAAATCATTATCCAAACAGCCAAAAACTCCTTGGATGTTGTTTTTTTGCCTTTAAGGTTCACAAATGATTTTGTAAAGCTTAAGGTGACATTTTCATAACATTTTAAGTTTGTTCAATTTGAACAAAAGATGAAAAAATTATGAATTTTGAAAGCTAGAGGGGTCTAAATGAAGAAAAATGCCTTTTTTTAATGTTTTGTAATTTTGAAAAGGTTGTTTTTTTCATCTTCTTTCTTCATTAGTCCTTTGACTATAGAGTTCAAAGATGATGGTAAATAAGAAATCATTTGATAATTATATATGTGAATTAATTACTTAATAAGTGTAAATTATTATTTTTATCTAAATTAATAATCTACAATAATGATATGAGTTAATTGTTTGAAATTTTTATTATTTGATTTATTATCAGAAATATTATTTAAAATAATTACCCAAATAATTATCTGATAATTAATTAACTGGATTGCTTATTTGAATTAGTTATCTAAATGAATAATTCTAATTCATCAAATTTGATAATGAACTATTTCAAATAATTAAATTATTTGACTTTAGATAATTGATTATAAGATAATTAATTATTTGAACTTAAATAATTAGTCATTTATTATCTTTATTTTAAATGTTCATTATTAATTATTTGAATTCATGTAGGGGTTATTAAATGCAACATAGGCTATAGTCCATGAAGAAAAAATGAAGTGGAATTGGAAGGATGAATCCTTGTTTTCAAGCCTAATTGCCCACAATGAAACTCCACTTGATAGCTCCCATGTTCTAAGCTTTGCATCAAAATGTACGGAATTGAACCTAAAGCTTCTTTTAAATATTTTTTGGAGTAGTGGAAGTGAATATCTACAAGTTAAAAAAAAACATAATCCAATATTTATCCTCATGTTTTTATTTTTTTTCTAATCAATCAAATTTCATTTAAAACATCGCATAGTGGCCACTACACGATTTTGATCAAGGTTGTTAGTTAGAGATCACATAGTGGCCGCTAGATGATATTTATGCGTTGGAAATTTTTTGGACCAAGAGATCTCCATTAAACTTATGCATTGGAAATCCCTTAGAGGCCACCAAGTTATTTCCATTAAGCTTATGTGTTGGAAATTATTTAGCAGCCATCAAGCAATTTCTAATGAGGTTTTTTATTTTCATTGAGATGATGTGTGGGAAATTGCCTAATGGCTATTAAACAAATTCCATTATGGTTTTTTGTGCGAAATTGCTTGGTGGCCGTTGAACGATTTCCACCAAGGTTTTTGGTCAAAATCTTTTAGTGGTCGTTAGGTGATTTCCACTAATGTTGTGTAATCAAAATTGCCTAGCATCAACTAGGCAATCTCCATGGAGCTTAATGGATTGGAAATCACTTACCAACCACTAAGCAATTTCCATTTAAAATTTTTGTTAGAAATTACTTAGTGAATACCAAGTGATTCCATTTTGTTAGAATTCGCCTAATGGTTGCCAAGGGATTTCCATTGAGGATTTTTGTTGAAAATTGCCTAGTGGCCATTAGGCAATTTCCATTGATGATGTGCATTGGTAATTGCTTATCAGACATTAAATAATTTCCATTGAGGATTTGCAATTGGAAATCACATGGCAGCCACCAAGTAGTTTTGATTGAAAATTTGTGTTGCATACTACGGAATTGTGGAGATTGGAGTGATTTTTTGAAGTTTGGTGAATGTTTATGCGGTTTGGGCTACCATCTTGTTTTTGTTGGTGTTTGGTTCATGTGGAATAATGTAGCTCAAGAGTTGTATAGTCATTAAATTATCAACCTACACTCATTAAAGTATGAATAATGTCATATATATTTTAAAAATTTGAATGTAGGGGCTTTTGTTTGCTTTCATGTCCTCAATCACTCATAGATGTTAACAATGGCAAGGATTGAAAGCAAAGACGTTTATACGTTGAATCGAAAACATTGGGAACATCAAAACAAACACAAACACATACATTGACAACACATATTCATGTACACCAAAATTGGAAACATTGAAAACATATATTCATTCACACAAACAAACATTTGGTTAAGGTGATTAAATTTTTTGTGGATGTTAAAGTATTGATGAATTGCATCATATCATACAACAATTGCAACAGAAACATTGACAAACACAATTGCAAACTTTAGGATGGAGATAGTCCTTTAGAAAAATAGTTACATACCAATCACACACATATACATACTTACTAAAAGAGACGTATAAATTGACACATATAAGAACATATTTACATACATATTTTAGACATTAAACAAAACATGTCAATATATATAATATATATAATGACCATGCGCTAATCCCATATAGACATAGACATGGACATTCATAATCATATAGATATGTACACATATACACTCAAGACAAACAAATGCACACACAAAAAAATTGACATGTGCATCTTCTAGAGATTGAAACACACAAACACAAATTTAGGTGTACAAGCATAGATACACAAATTCATACATGCACATGAACATACATCCAAAGACAACAATATGAAAAAAAATTCAAATAAAAATAGAAATAAGACTTCATACAACAAAGTGATTTCAATGTTGTAAAATAGGCTAGTACATTGTGAACATAAAAGACATGAATGACATGGGTATGGGATTGGAATCATTTGATAGTTTGCTTAATGATGCTCATGAGGATTTGGAACATTGACATGTTTAAATTGATCACATTCTCATTTGAAAGCAATTTTCATTCCAACAAATGCACATTTCAATAAATAATGGTCATCTTATAGATACATTTTTGGGAGCAATGACCATATCTTATCATATTGGACAACTTGATACAAATAGTTGTGTGAATTTTGTTGGCAACCTTATGCATGGACAACTTGAGGGTAGTCACAATCACCCCACTACAGAAATTTCAATCTAAGATAAATCATTTGGATGTCATGTATTTATATGATATGATGCACATGACAAGTTTGAATACACATGCATATGATTCTACAACATTTCATGTTGCATGTTTTCCTTGCTATTAGCATAATTATAGGCAACAAATTAGGAACCTATGTCTTCACCCCTTGGATAACATTAATTTTAAGAGATTTTAAAATACCATTCGTTCAAAAAGGGTGGTAATTTGTAATTTCCAAGAACACCAACATTTGCAATGGCTGTCACAATTAAGGCACCATGATTTTATAGTCAATTGAAATTGATCTTTAGCCATGGTCAATTGTATGTTGTGATGTGAACAAAATGGCAACAAGGATTGAAGGTAATGAAATATAATGCACATGATCACATGGGTGGTTACAACTTAAAGCAATTCATTTTCAACGGATTCAACACTTCAAAAACTCCATATTTTAACATTAAAATAAAAAATTATAAAATTTTGAAGTTAAATGCAAATTATGTGGTGATTAATGAATTAAAAAAATTCAAATGAAATAAAGCCCAACTAAACAACTCTTTGATGTGCATGTTAGGAAAAAACTATCAATCCAATAAAAAAAACTACTTCATAGGAACTTTTGAAAATAAGGTCCAAATATGGTTGTTCAAAAGTGCAAAACTATTTGTTGATTCAAGTTTTTGCAATTAAAAGAAAAAAAATTTACTTCCTTGATATGTATTACATATTGAATCTTTGTAAAATATCTTGAGATGAAATGAAATTGAAAATGTCACATCATCATACAAATTTTCTTTTTGGTGTTTTTTTAGGTCATGGAGTCATGGATTATATATTTTTCATGGCATGTTGTCACAAAAATACATGTTGTGAAAAATATAAACTTTTTTTTGGGGGTTTTTCTAGCAAAAGTTTTTGGGCCCATTCACCACCATCATATGTACATTTTTGTATAAGTATTACATGTTTGTACATGATACATCAGTTTATATACACTATATACATGAATGCATGAATCCATCAAAGTTTGAACCTAAGACCTCATGGAGATGCACCAAGGTTTTAACAAGTGTCGGGCAATTCTCATTTTTTTGTGAGAACCACATGTTCCAGTTTTTGGGTTGTTTCCATTAAACTGCCCCGATTTTTTTAATTATTATTTTTTCCCATTTTGAAAACCACTGTGGTTTTCAAAATTAAAAAAATTCTAATCAAGCAATTTTCAAGGTTAATGATTTTCACAAAATTTTGAACCATCAATTTTTAGGGACGATTTTCACAAGTCGGTTATCACAAATCATGGTTTTTTGTTATATGTATATATATTTTTTCCATTTTTTATTTGGTTTTTTCGTGTTTTTTTTCTTACAATCAATGTTTTCTTTTGGCGTGAAACTTATATTACAACAAATTTGGTGCTAAATTGAATTTTCCCTATCCTTTTAAATTTTTTTTTTTCAACCAAACACTGCTATTACTATGTGTATTATAGCTATAAATGTTTTCGAGCCTGATGCATTTAATGTTGAGTCTCAATATTTCATACCCTTATTTAATAGAATTTCATGACTTTGTGGACAACATCCAAAAGGGTATGAAACATCAAATGGGTGGTGCAACTTAGACCCAACATGGCATGACTTTCCAAATAACTCTAATATTTACTTTTTACTTGTTACCATGAGAACTTGACCTTTCTCAAAATGTGAAAACCAATTTGATTCTCAAATTGGATGCCAGGTGAAAACTTGAGTAATTTTCACTAGGTGGTTTTCACTTCTAATGAGAACATTCAATTTAGTTCTCATGATAATTGTCATTTCCAGTTCTCGCTGCTTAGTTTTCATTGATAATCCGGCTGAAAATTATGCTAGTTTTTTGCCAATGGATGAGAACCGCCCAACATTGGTTTTAACCACCAAATCATTTCAAAACTCTAATAACATAAAAATAAAGTTTAGGTTATTATTTTCAACATGAAACTATTTAATAAATTCAAACTTTAGCATATATTTTCTTTTTCAAAATTTATTCAAATACAACAAATGAAAACATGATCTTGAAGCTTATTCAATAATGTATTTAAAAAAATAATTATAATTTATAAACAATAAATTAAAGGGTTTAAAAAAACACTTAAAATAACATGTTATGAATAAATTTTTAAAATCATAAATTTTGTTTAAATTGAGCTACAATCTTTGTGAATGTGATTCAATTCAATGTGAATTTAAAAAATGCCTTCATTAAGTCTTAAATGATGTTATTGTTGTTATGTAAAATATATGTCTATTTTTTGAGGAATTCAAATATTTCACTTCTCCAATATGATTATGTACAAAGTTTTTTTTCCTTCATTTTTGCAATGTTGTTCAAATGGCAAAAGTGAGCTCCATAAGTAGATGTAGCCACATTTGGTTATAGACAAGTTCTAGAGTTAGAAACTAGTTTAAATCCTTCAATATTATGGCTATGTACCATAACCTATTGTAAAATTTGACAAATTTTGATTTATGTTTTCAAAAAATCTTTTGTTGATGTTGTTACCCTCTTCAAATTGGCACAAATTGGCCAAAAGAACAAACATTAATATAATAATCAATAAGCCATTTAATTTTCAAGACCATATTTGTTTAACAACATTAATAGTACACTAATACAAATGATTAATTACACAACTTTGAAAAAATATTGTAACATATTTGTGATACTATGTTTTCTAATGATGCACAAATACATGTTACCTTTGTTTGCTTTGTAGAAGCAAAAATAAGATAATTTGGCAAAAGTTTGGCATTAAAAAATTGAATTAAAACCCCCACCCCACCTACCCCATGAATTAGCATTTTATATTTATTTATTTGGTCAAATTTTCAGGACTTGGTTATGTTTTTGAGAAAAATTTAAAAAATAGTGAAAATTGATGAAAAATGAAAAGAACAATAATTTTGCCAAAATTTTGAAATCACAAATTTGATCCTAGTTAATCCTAGTGAATATTTTTTTGAAAATAATTATAATAACTCTAGCTTTAAACCCATAAATAGGTCCAACATATGATTTACTTAAAAAAAATTAAATAATCTTTGAGATTATTATAAACCTTATCCAATTTTTAAAAATAAATATAAAAATTGATGATGCATTGATTTGTTTTGTGGTGAATTTCCACCATTTTGTGAGCATAATAGGGGCCATCAACATCACAAAGGATTATTTAGTTTAAAAAAAATAAAAAAAAAATAAAAAAAATATATATATATATATATTTAAAAGGGTAAAATTTTAGAACGGGTTCTAAGACTTGTAGTTGAAATATAGAAGGATTTAACAACTTTATACCTCCATATTATGGTCTATAGCCAAAACATGGTTAAAATTTTTTATGAATGATTTTGAATAACATAAAATTGAAAAAATAAAAATTATAAAAAATTGTTGATGTGACTATTATGATCATCATTTTTAGGTCATTGATTTATATGATTTAAAAAAAAATTAAAAATGTTCATCTTTGAATATTTGAACATAAGTTTGTAATGAAACAAACTGAAAAAAAAATGAAAAATCATGATTATATATCTATACATATAAATTTAAATTTAATCAAATTTTTTTATCATGAACTTTTTTTTATCATACACTGAGAAAAAAATGGAGAAAAATTAGTGTTTATTTTTGGGTTTTTTTGGTGTGGCATCATGAACATTTGTAATAATAAACTTGTCCATGGTGGTTAAAACAAACTAAAGGAAAAACATATATTTTAATTTACATATATTTATAAAAAAATTATTACATTAAAAATGTGTAATTTAGAGGTCTACATGCATTTTGAAGTTTGCATGCATGAACATTTTGATATAATCATTAGCAAATTCAAATATACATATGAGATTTGCCAAATCTTTATATATCCATTTCAAAAAATTGTGATGAGAGCAAAATGCAATTTTTTAAGTAATAGATTTGACACATCAAAAGATGAATGATTCAACTTATGTGCAAAATAGTTCAAAAGATGTGACAAAATTCACTAACCCATTCAAATATAAATGTGAGGCATTAAATTGTGTGTGTTTCAATATAAAATAATAAATGTAATATGCAACATTTGAGTAATGGTTTCAATAGGTTTAAAGTGCATGATTCGATTCATGTATAGATGTTGATAATTCAAGAGATGTGTAAAATTTACAAAACCAGTTAAATATATTAAAAAACATTGAATTGCATGTGTTTCAATATATTTTAATATGTGTAAGATGTAACTTGTGAGTAATAGTTTTAACATATTAAAATTGAATGGTTCAATTCATACACACATGTTAAAAGTTAAAAAGATATGAAAAATTACTAGCTCATTCCAATGAGGTCTTGCATGTAATTTATTGTGAATGTAAAAGGTAATCCATGAATAATGGTTTCAACATGTTAAAAATGAATGGTTCAACTTAGGTACCATGTTAATATTTGAAAGGATGTAAAAAACAATCACTAACCCATTATGGTGCATTGTGTAAATCAAGTTAAAAGTTGCTTTAATTTTCACATTAACAATTTAAAGTTATTAGGAGTTAAAATAGGGTTTAAATTATGTTCATAAGTGAACAATGTAATGAATATAATAACTAAAAACAATATTGACCATTAACTAGTGTAACAAACCACTTGCAAACTTAAGATAACCAAATGTGATTAAAATCTAATGAAATCAAAACAAAAGTCACAATGTGTTTGTGTGAAAAAGAACAAAATTTTCTAGTGATGAAATTTGAAATCACAATCCATGATTCCCTTTTTAAAGTTTGTTATTGTATGTTAAATGTATATTTATTGAACTTCATCATTATATATATATTCTTAATCAAGTTGGTAATCATAATTCATAAATATTTTTGTCCCATTGATGATTTTACCATATTTGAAAAAAATACACTTTGTCAAAAGTCTGATGTGACACAACAAATGAATCACCTTATCTTACAAATTACTCACATCATGGATGAGACCCATACATGAAATGTTATATATGAAGAAGCTTGCAAGAAGATTTTTGAAATTACTATTGTTTTTGGGAAAGTGTCATAAGTAACCAGAGACATATGGCTGCATCTCTAGGTCCTCATGCCATGTGACAGTTCAAAATTTTGGGCTTCAAGGTGAGTTAAATGATTTAATCAAAAGTTATGGATTATTTAATGCTTTTCCAAAACTTTGAAAATATTTTTCATTTCCACCCCATACCTTAAAATGAAGTTTTGTTTTGCTTTTTCTTTCTTTGCAAAATTTTGCCAAATTTAAACTTGAAAAAAATGATTTTGACCTATATAAAGGATTTTTCATGCGAAAATGAACCCAAATTCACCAGATTTCAAAGAAAAATAAATCTAAAATCATAATATTTTTACAATAAGTTCTAGTAGGTAGCAAAAGATATAGAAGAATTTTAGTTTTCTTTCTAGTTTTCATATCTAGTATGTAGCCAAATCTAGCTAAATCATCTTTTCGATCATTGCCACTTCAGCTACATCACAAAATTAAAGACAAAAACCCTGCTGAAATGTGATCCATATGTGGACACCAGAAGATCATTGGTCAATACCCGACTATCTATTACTTTCACTCAATGTATAATAGAAGTACCTCAGGAAGAAATGAATACCATAGTTTGCTTAAAATTGAGAACATGTGGTAAATGTGAGGATGAAAAAGCTATGAATGAGAAAAAGGGGATGCAATTCCTTTTTACACCAGCAAATTGGCCCACCAAAGTGAGTTTTTTCCAAGTTACATGGGGTGCAGGCCTCCAAGAAGTGTTAAAACCATGTCCAGAGGGAAGACAATTAAAATATGTTGACATTTATATTGTCATGACCAAGAACCTAAAAAAATCAATACATAGATTTCTTAGTACTTGCTGCAATGAACATACAATTAAAAAGAATTTCTACATGATTGTGGATCTTTATATACTAACTTATGCCCATGGCCATTAACAAATAAATGTTATGTTAAATAGTGATGAATTCCTAATCATGTCTTTATTGATTTTATTTTTCCAAAACTGAAACATATTGGAAACATCACTAAAAGGTTCATATTATATGTTAGATAATGTTGACTTGACGAATGTTAGTTATGAATATCTTTATTAATTTTATTTTTTCAAAACTGAAATATATTAGAAACATCACTACAAGGTTTAATACTTGTTCATATTATATGTTAGATAATGTTGACTCAATGAATGTTAGTTATGAATACTCCAATTTGGTCAAGACCCCAAGCTGATCTTCCCCAAAAACCCATGATCTTTCCAATGCCACTTTTGAAATGTGTTCCTCCTCCAGGGTTGCCATACGGTCCATAGGTTTTGATGTTAGACTTGAAAGTGAGGGAAGTGACACATACCACCTTCTCTCCTGAATCCATTTTCCAACCATGTTCAGTACCAATAAAACCCTCAATTTGTTGAAGATACTCATAAGGGAAGTTGAATTTTATCTGCCAAAAAAGTCAATGGGCATACAAAATTTAGAACCTCCATACAAATCATGATTCATCTCAACAACAATGTAAATTTGTACAAATAAAACTACAATGGAAATTTACCAACTTTCCCAAAAATGTTAATTCGCTTGAATTGAGTTTGTAAATACATGCAGAATGCACATGACATAACTTTATTCTACCAAATAACAAAGAAGATCCAAATCTAATTTCAGTAGCAGAAGTTTCATGTCACTGAAATGAAGCTTACTTTGTCTTTGTCAATTTTGCTTCCACAACAAGGATGAGGTCGACCATTGGGAATGGATTGAAATGATTGGCCACATACATCATATTCAATATGAAAAGACCAGAAAACCCCTGACTTATGCATGTGAAGCTCACCTCATCTTCCTGGAGGTTCTTCACATAATAACGAGGTTTGCCATGGGGATCAGATTGAAATGATTGGCCACATGCATCATATTCAACTCTCAGAGACCAAAGAACTCTTGACGTGCTCTTGATCTTCAACCCTTTGATGCCTGTTGCTAGGCCATCACAAAAAGGAGATCCACCATGTACTGCCCAAACACGTCCTCCCCAAGGGCCTTGCTTCTGTTGGTAACCATGTGACATGTGTATCTCAACTTGTCACAATAATATACGAGGCCAATATACTTGTCAACCCATTGTCAACTTGACCTGAAATGCTTAAATTCTGGCTACTATTGACAATGATTGTTGTATGTGTGTAAACAGTACAAATAGCTGGTCAACATAAAGAGTAATCAACATCTCACCCATACTTTGGAATGCATCAAATTTCAGATGTATAAACCAACAAAAGTTCCTTATTGGTGGATTTTGTTACCTCAATTGACTTGGTCATAAAAGCATGAATCTCCATTTTCAGTAATGATGTTTTATCACCTGTTACGTCAAAGACATAGAACCAAATTAGATTGCTAAGCAAATAGTTATCAGCAGACAACCAAAAGATTCATAAATCATTTATGAATGTGACCAAAAGGAGAGTTTGCAGTCTGAGGCCTGGGACTGTGAACTAGATGTACTGGAAATACATGGTGTGTTCCAGCTAGTTGTTAAGGCTTTCAAGGCATAACCTTGCAGATCCCCCATGTTAGATACTGCAGTCTTCATAGTGGCATAGTTGCCAATGTACATTTTCAACATGAAGAAGTGTATGATCACTACAATCTACAATTCACAACGGTAGACAATCCTTCAAGAAGAACTCAGACCCTCAAAACTTTGTAGACTGTAGCAATCAAAAGGATATCATTTGGAGCAATGTTGACATTTTGGAATTTCTAGTAGGTTTTTTCATGGGAACTAGTACACAGCATTGGGGATTGTTGGGAATATCATGTGACACCCCCCTGTGAGGAGGGGAGAGGCAATTAGGCATTGTGGATCTGAGACAACTACACCAGACAACTACACCAATGTTATGGCTCCGTGCATCAAGACGTGATAAGCGACCAGCATTCAGTTGCTGGTTTCCAACTGCTTGAAGGATACCAGCTCCATTGCAGCAGCTTATGATTAATCTCAAACCATAAACCTCCGACCAATCTTCCAGTGAGAATCGATTTCTCTTGAGAGAAACAGCTGTTAGGCAGCTATATATCATGGGTAGCACTCGGCAGAGTAGCTTGTGGAGAAATAAATAAGAGCTTACCGGTGAGGAGGAGACCTTTGATGTATCTGAGTTCTCTGCAGATTTCGGCGAAATCCGGCCTCTCGCAAGGATTGTGCTCCCAACACCTTTGTATCAAGGAGGCCAACCTTGTTGGGCATCTTTCAGGAAGCTCTGGCCGCAAACGATCAACTTTTATCCGTTGGCGAAGACCAACCCATTGCTCAGCTTCAAAAGGCTGTTTCCGAGTCAGTATCTCATAGCACACAAGAGCGAAACTGTACACGTCTGCTTTGAAGGGGTATGCAGGTAGTTGCAGTCCAGGCACGACAGCGCCACTGTCGATAGAGAACACCTCGGGAGCCATCCATTTAGTAGTACCAACATTTGATGTCTGCTTGGAGAATCTCGTGCTCGAGTTTTTTGTCTTGGACGTCCCAAAATCGGCTAGTTTTGCACTTAGGTATCCCTCTTTGTATTCAAGTGCAGGGACGCCTGTCAGAGCTTTTACTAAAATGTTCGAGGACTTGACATCGCGATGCACTATGTGTTTACTGTGCAAGTATTTCAATCCTCTCGCAACTTGAAGCATAAGATCCACTGCTGCAGTCATCGACAGTAGTGGAACCACTGCAGCTTCAGGGGTTGACGATGGAACCGCTGCTGCAGTCATCGACAGTAGTGGAACCACATCAGCTTCAGGGGTTGACGATGGAACCGCTGCTGCAGCCATCGACGCTGAAACATCATCATCGTCGGCGTCATTGGGATGCAAAAAATCGTAGAGATCCTCTTGCATGAGATCCATAACGAGAGAATAATCCTGCTTCTGCTCTTTGGCCCAACAAACTATCCTCACCACATGAGGATGACAGAGGTCGGCCAGAATCTCAGACTCTGTCTTGAAACTCTCTAAATTAGCCCCACGGAAGACCTTTTTGGCGTATTGCTCTCCTAACCATTTGGTTTTATAAACTTCCCCAAAGGTGCCTCTTCCTATATAATTCACTTGGAGCAGATCTTGCGGCTGCACCCTCCACAACAAGGAAGGTATTTTCTTCGTCAGAGGATCAGCTACTAGTGCAGTCTGCCTATGAACCAGCGTCGTTAAGAATTGTGCAGCAAGGCATTTTTCAGCTAGGGGCCGCGCACAACTAGCGGCACAAACATGCCCTTCCCTTAGGAGCTCCAAGTTCGACCTAAGATCCTCTCGGTCCTGCTTTGCGGCCGTCTCCAATTTGAAGACCTCAAGAGCACCCAACCGACCGTCACAGTCTTCTGGCTTTAAAATGACATCCTGGCTGCTTGCAGCAGTCTGTAAGGAAATACACAGTAAGGAAGTGTACCAGTGCAAGTCATAACAAATTTCGGCAAAGTCCTCCGAGCTCTTGTCACTACGTTGTCTAATGGCTGCTCTCAGCCACTGCTCGCCACAACATGCCTTGATAAGCGACAGAGCATCTGTCACAACTCGATACAATTCTTGCTTCAACGCTGCCTCACATCGTTCAAAGACATCAGTTGAAGAAGCAGCCTCGACAGACTCCACAGATTGCAAAACCTCTCGAGTCTCTGAGAGCTTGCGCGCAACACATTTACATTGAAGTTTGTTGAGCTTCAGGAGTTGCTCCTTTTCGCCAGACGTAAGATCCAAAGCCTCCACTATCGCCTCCTTTGCCAAGTCCAGGAAATTTGGGGCCATGATAAGCACTGCTCCCAACCTCTCTACAAACACCAGAAACTTCTTTTCCAAGCGGAGGTAGGAAATCTCGTAGTGCATCAAAGGAACGACCAAGGATTCACCGGTACTTGGACTTCCCCTCCTTATGTGACTATAATTTTATAGATTAATTTATTTTTATTTTTTTAATTTCAAATTTAAATGAGATGTACATTAGTTTTTTTTAAAAATTTAATTAAAAGAAGTTGCTTTATTTTATTATTCCATTTGACTCATATCATTTTATCATAATTAGATAAATAGATGGTTTAATTTGTGGCTAGTTTAGTTTGGACATATATATGCATAAATTGATTCATCACAAATATGAATTGAATCCTGGAATTTGAATAATTCAAGATGAACATGGACATTTAGTTAATTATTATGATTTATTTTTTATAGTTTTGATAAAAGTAGCAAATTTCAAATTAATACTTCATTTTTTCATTTTTTTTTTTCAAAATTTCCCCTAAGCAAAATAATTTATTTATTTAAATAATTATGAATAATAATTGAAATCATGATAACTATATCTTTTGTCACTTTTTTCATAATGAATTTTAAAAAATCAAAACATGATTTTTTTTTCATTTTATTAATACCATGTCATTAAAAAGAACATTATAATCATGTGTGTAATATTTTATGACTAATTCTAGTCATGTTAGTTGTAGGAGTCAACATAGACAAATTCATGTGGCCACCAACATTTACCATGTGTGCAACATATTGTTTGATTTGACTATAATGTTAGATTTTTTAGTCATAACAGACATTGCTATTTTTGATTTTAGTCATGATGGACACATTTAGTTCATACTACTAATGTATTCTAGATATTGACTATATAATTAGTTTAAACATGATGCTAATAGCGTAAAAACAATGTTTTTTAAGTAGTGAAAGGCATTGTTTTTTTAAAAAGTTTTCATATGGCTATGCAATGTGCCTCTAGGTTTCAATACATATGTTATGGAGACTAAAGAATTTTTGATATATTTTAAGAAGGGGTATTACACATGCATGGAGTAGTAATTTTGGTCATGCAAAATACCCTTCTGATAACCTGGACCAAAATAATTGTGCCCATGGTGTTTACAAAATACCGTCATGAGGGAGTTTGCTTTCCTTCTCGGTTTGAACTATTAATTTTTTGGAATAAAGAAATGTTTTTTGTTTGAGTGCAAAACTAATTTATTTGTTTTTTGATAAGTTCATCAAACATACATATAAAAATATGTGAGAATATAATTTTTAACCACTAACATAAGATGGTGCTAAAAGAAAGTAAAATACTTTAAATAACAAAATATGCATGACATGTGTTACAAAAATGTTACAAGAATGCCAAAGTCCAAAACAAACCCACCCTAAAATGAGGAACATGTTATAATGGTAAATACATGTGGTTGCTTTTAAAAAAAATTGTTGTCCTAACATCCTAAGGTCCAAAACAACACATTAATCAAAATGGGGAAGAACTAAGAGCTATATTTGTCATTACTTGAAAGGGGAGGGGATCCCATTGGCCTTCTTGTACCACACTAATGTAACATATGCATCCTAGGCATGCCAATGCATAAATACCTCACAATTGGCCAATGTTGCCCCCACATCATCGACCACAAACACTTCTTTAGTGGTTCCTCGAAGCCTAAAACAAAACAACACAATATAAGAAATATTGCATCTGGAACTTAAAACTTGAAATTTAAATAAAATTGAGTCTAGCATTGTTAGACCTTATTGACCACAAATCGTTTTTTATTCATGGTATTACATAATGAAGAAATCTCCCTATGTCACACTATCTTATATTTAAATGCAGACTTTTAGTTGTGTTCCATCCTTGAGTGCCTTTGAGCATTTTTGCATACCCAACTGGAGTCATTCAAATCACAACTATAATGTTCTCATCTCATTCCACCTTTGCCTGCACATTGAAAAGGATGGACCCCACACCCCATGCCATCATCCCAAAAAGCTCAAAAATGGCGCTCATGACTAACTTCACAAGTGTTGGCTTCAAGACCTCAGTTGTATCCCGCAAAACAACCTAGAGTCTATCCCACTCCAAGTTTGCTACTTCCGAACCCTAGCAATTGCCTTCTATTCATTACAATGGAACCAAGTTAGAAGGTTGCTCAAAACCTATGCATTCATGGCCGCATGATTTTGATGCCTTGGGCCTTCCTTCTGAATAGATGGACAACCTTAAACCCTAGCTCCATAATCACATTGTGGCGCACTCGCAAATGTTATACCAAGTTGTATTTGGTGATATAAAATACATCGCACCCATTAACCCTGTAAGCAAACTTGGGCCCATCCTTTGCCTAATGGACACCCTCTACGGCAACCGAGGGAAGGACAACCATGTCTAAAACTAGAAAAAAAAAAAACTTAATGTGAGAATTAACTTTTTAGATGAAGGTTAGCTCATGTATGATGAAGGTATTGCATAGATAAGTAAAACACCAAAAAAAAAAGTATTGCATAGAAAGATAAAAGATCAAAAACATGAAATGTGGGTATTGCATAGAGAAATAAAATAAAGATCATTAAAACAAGATGAGGGTATTGCTAAAACCTAGTGTTCAAAATTACAAGAAATGAAGTTAACCCTAGAAAAAACAACAAAGCTTTGAACTATTACTTAAAAACTTTGACCAAAAACAACACCCCACCCACCCTTTCACATGGAAAAGGAAAGTGGGGCAAAGGTTGAAGGACCAAAATTAATGAGGGTATTACAACAAAACAATTGGCAAAAAACAACCCCACCAATCCTCTGTACTTGGGAGGATGGGTGAAGCAATTAATTATAATAAATAAGGTCCAATATGTCACTTCCATCAATTTCAGCATGAACTTCAACATTCCCATCTATATTTCTTGCTTAGGAACTATAATTTCTTGTTACCCTATCATGTCAATAGTGTTCTACAAAGTTCAACTTCAATTCTATTAACATCTACTATGAAGCAAGTATTGTATGAATCTAAAGCTTGAGCCTAGAACCTAGAATTGGATTTTGGGATGATAAAATGTTTTTCCCCCAATACACATGCAAGTATAACTAAGAATTTAACCACGAAATGAATGTTATACAAGTAAACCTAAAAAAAAACATGGGGATGAATGTAAACATTCATCCTCATTATGGATGAATGCTTTATTTTATAAATAAATTCTTATCAATGAAAGTTTTTTTTCCTTTAGTTTTAATTAATTCAAGCTTCATGAAACACAATTTCGTTCTATATGATATAACATTTGTTATATAATATAATGTAAATTCTATTATAAATATATTTGATGACTAAGATTTTAAATGCCATTATTTTTAATATGTTTTAACTATAATACTATTATCATGCAAACATCCACACATGATCATTAGACTGTTCCTGACCCTGTTCATGACCCTGTTTCACTCAACAAGCTTTGCTCTATAAACTTTGGCATTTAGAGTATCTCCAGAGGTGCTCAGTATGTCACCCTGCAAAAATATTTCACACATCCAAGTTTAGCTATTTATTTTTGTGGTGACCCCCCATATAAAACTAAAATTGTGACTGCAAATGGATGGGAGACTACTAATAGCAAACCACCTGCACCAATCAGTATCTTTGGCCAATCAGAAAACAAGGAGTAGCAGTCAAATTATATTTATTGCATTCTTTCCTGGCAGGTGCACAGCGTTGATTGCCTTTTTCGAGCCTCAGCAAACTGTGCAAATATGCTTTGCTCAAAACCATTTTCCCCAGCCAAAGCGGCATGTTTTGACTTTTCTTCATCGAATTTTACTCTGTAGGGTCCCATACTGATGGCCGCTGGGGAAGCTCTTTTACGGCTTACATGACGTTTCCTGACCCTGTTTCACTCAAAAAGCTTATGGGCAGGCCGTAGCGAGATTCTTCTTTCATCCTAATTGGTGCATGCAAAGGCCTCATGGGTAACAAGCTAGAATCCATCCTGTCAGGTAGTCATGGACTGAAACCATAAACCTGTGTTGTGTGATGTTTGGCATCTTGTACCGCTTGCATGACCTTTCCTGACCCTTTTTCAATCAGAAAGCTTTTATGGGCAGGCCGTAGCAAGATTCTTCTTTCATCCTAATTGATGCATACAAAGGTCTCATGGGTAACAAGCTAGAATCCATCCTGTCAGGTAATCATGGACCGAAACCATAAACCTTTGTTGTGTGATGTTTGGCATCTTGTACCGCTTGCATGACCTTTCCTGACCCTTTCTCACTCAGAAAGCTTTTATGGGCAGGCCGTAGCAAGATTCCTCTTTCATCCTAATTGGTGCATGCAAAGCATCATCGGTAACACGCTAGAATCCATTCTATTACGCAGTCATAGACTTTGTTGTGTGATGTTTGGCATCTTGCATGACATTTCCTGACCCTTTTTCACTCAAAAAGTTTTTTATGGGCAGGTCGTAGCAAAAGTCTTCTTTCATCCTAGTTGGGCAAAACTTTCACTTAGTTCTTGTTGACAGTCCACAACATTGCAATGATGCCCACTGCCAAGTATTAAACACTCTTTAGAACTGGTCGACCGCTAGAAGTAAACTGGCCTGTATAGTATACTATGGATACAGTACAGACCTCTTTTAGTATAAAAATGGGTTTGGATTATTCAGCATCTACATTAACACTGAGTACTTAGCAGTCTATTGTTTTTCAATTTTGTGATGTGGCCACAGTGGCAAGCATTGGAAAGCAGATTTGGCGTTACCTGTGACATGTCTGTAGAGAATACTTCAAAAATTGTAACTAGTAGCCATAAATGTCACGACAACTCAAAAGAAGATCCAATTTAGCCTCTATAAGTGGTGCAGGGTTTAGGGTTTACGGTTCTTTCAATAAAGGGAATTTTGCAACAACGTGCTCTCCTTTTTCTTCTAGTGCGACCTTTTGACTATTTTTCAGCAGGACCTAGTAAAAGAAAATGACTGATTCTTATTGGCCCAACTGGAAGTATTTGAATTGTCTCTCAGCTTGCACAGTTTGGGTTTAATTTCGCATGTGTTTAGAGGTTGGGTTGGGGAAATAATTAACACGGTGTGTTGGATGTGCTAAACACTGGCCGAAATAGGGTGTGGGTAAGTGATATTTTTTTGAGATATAAAATTTGGGAATTTCTAAAATTCGCCCTTTTGTTTTTTGAGGAGCATCTTGTCAAAATATAGGAGAGGTAAGTGAGTCCTGGCTCGTAGGTAGCAGTGTGGTGGCTGCCTTGCATAATGAGTGTGTGAAATAAGAGGGGGGTGGCGGTGGGGTTGGGGCGGGGGGTACCTAGTAGCACTTGTCTGGGGTGGTGGAATAATAAATGAGGAATTGAATTTTTGGCTCTTCATTATTATTATTATTACTATTATTTATTTATTACCCACCACTTGTTTGCAGCAACAAACAAACCCACTAGGCCTAGCCCTTTCTTATTATCCCCTTTTTGTTCGCCCTTTCTCAGCCTTGATCAGCCCTGATCTCAGGTTTTTTTTGCAACTTTATTTTCTCCCCGTCCCCTTCCTAGTTT
>Ga0209611_10001030_pt1 | contig 46015 bp, 32 predicted proteins | sample S1TSphgellanicum_3_FD_187693 | JGI IMG/M metagenome (GOLD analysis project Ga0209611, IMG submission 187693) | Host-associated microbial communities from peat moss isolated from Minnesota, USA - S1T2_Fc - Sphagnum magellanicum MG (SPAdes) (version 2) | ecosystem: Host-associated > Plants > Peat...
AAGGATATAATGACGATCAATGTGTATAAAACAAAATGCATTGTGCAATGGAGGTCAAATGCAAAGTGAACATGTTGTATCAAAAGAGAAAAAACACTTGCAAGTGTGTAAAAGGAAAGAACACAATGAAAACAAATGTGCACAAAAGCATGTAGTTGATGTCATGGCTTTGAAATTTGTAGGGAGGATATGATGCATGAAGGTAGCTTGGCTCCTTTTGACTTGCATTCACATCTAGCCATTGATTTAAACAACAATTGATCTAGACCACCCAATTTGAAACCTATGATTGCATGATCAAAATCACTGAATTTGGTGATATTTCCTTTTCCCTTTTTTTTTCCTTTTGAGGCTTTTTGCTACCCAATGAGATTTTGCATTTGTCTAAAGTTTTACCCAAAAAAACATTGTTCATAATGATCTATGTTTTAAATGTTTATGACAAGTAAAACTTTAAATTTAGCAACAAGCGTTTAACCTTTGAAACTTATCCCTTTTTACACCCATTTTACCTCAATCATATTTTTAATTAGAAATCTAATTCAGTTTAATCATCCATGAATGGCATTTTAAAAAAGGTGCATCAAATTGAAAGGCCACACATTTAGCACACTTTGGTGGAAATTTTAACCAAAACCAAACATGGATTTTGTTATGGCAAAGCCAAATTGAATTCATGTGAGACTTATAGGTTTTGCTTAAAGGTGGATCTAAACTTTCATCATCCTTGAAAAAGGATTTAGACATGCCCTTTATGCATGCATCCTAATATGGCACGTGCAAGCTAATTTGGATACTTGTGAAAACAATGTCAAGTCAAAATGCAATTCTTCAATTAATATGAAATTGTGCAATGTATGGATGAGAACCTAAATATAAGGAACTATGCAAATGGGCAACAACTTAAAGGGAAATAAGGTTGATGCATGCATGGGCTAATACAATGCATTCATGTAATGGCTAAACATCCTACATTTAAAAGTCTTCACATTTGAATTGAACATTTTTGGCGTTTATGTTTCCAAATTATATGCAAAATTTCAAAGTAATAGAGATTGTTAGTAAGGTTCATGCTCCTTGTCAATTGTTTGACGTCTTTATTACTAAACTTGAAATTTGTTTACCAAAGTTCAAGGTCAAATGCCAAAGGTTGAAAAAATTAAATATCGTTTCTTGACAATTAATAAATTCCAAAAATCTTCTTTCTCCAATTAGCCTATATGCATTTGACAATGTAGTTACATGTTAGAATCAAAAGATTATTGTTGAATAACCTAATAAAATAATTCCCATTGTTTCATTTTATAGTAGATTGAACAAATTCAACTTTTGAAAGGTGAAGCATGTAGGTTATATGAAAGGTTGATTAAAATATTAAGCTTATATAATGTTTTTTTTTTTTTAATGATGACAAAGTCTTAGTCAACAAAACTAGGAGTCTATATCTTCTCATTTTAAATATGTTTTTCAAAGTGTAAAAGTTGTGAGAAACAAACCTTTATGACAAAAAAATATGCTTTCATGTTTAATGAAACAAGGATTAAGGATGTATAATTGAATAATACTTATATTCACATTAGATATGGTCTATGTACTTTGGGGAAGAGGCAATACCTACAATATAAATGAAACTTTAATAATATTAATTTTGATTAAAGTACAATTTTTGTGGGAACTTTAGAATTTAAATGCCCATTTCATGGAACATACATCTTGGATATCAAAAAGAACGATTTTGCCAACCAATGCAAACTTTTGGTTGAGGGATGAATGATGTCACCTATTTTGAACTTTAAACTTATCATGCCATTATTCAATGAACCAACTTCAATCCAAAACAAGATCCAAAACCATTTAGTATCAATTTCTTGTAAATGCATTCAATTTTTTCAAAATTTTAAGCTTGTGTACGTAAGAAAATCAAAGAGTGAATGCTCAAATGGGATTCAAACCTTATTTTCATTTATACTCATGAAGGCATCGAACAAGTGGAAATATATTCAATTGTGAGAATATTTGGTCACCAACAACAACCATATTGATTCCAAGTTGATCAAATTTAAGAAAAGTTAAATTAGTATTTTATTTTTGGGTGGGTCACGATAAGGATATAGAACTAGATCATGTGAAGAAAATGGATGTGACATAAAATTAAATTATGAACAAAACAATGTAGGGTTCACTTTTTAAAAAGTGAGATTCTAACTAAAGGTTTCAATCTTAACGATATTGTTTGTTATTGTTCTTTACTAAAATGTTGAAAGACAATGTGTTCTTGTTCTTGTCTATTTGTTGAAATGTTAAGTATATGCATGAATCATGGCTCCAATTAGGTTGCAATGGATATCGTCTTAAGCATATAAAATATATTGAAAATCACAAGGAGAGAGGATTGAAATAAGCGTCTCAATGAAAAGCAATGTGCAAGAAAAATTGTAATAGATATTTTATTGATATTATGTGTGGACTCCCATAAAGATTCAATGACTGTTGAGATTAGGATTCTTGAATAGTCTTCATTTTAGAATTGTGGTTGGAGCTAGACACACTTTCAAAAAGTTTGATTTTCAAAACCATTTTAAATTTGACCATCCACATCTTAAGATTTTTCAAAGAGAAAAGTTAAAGTAGAGGAAGGATGATTTTGGTGTGAGGGGGTCAAATTGTATCACTTTATGTCATTTTTCAGCATATGTGTAAGAAGTGTTGGTAGAATACACAAATTTGCATGCAATGAAAATATGTCAATGGAAGTTAAGACATAAAATGCAATTTCATCTTGAAGTTAGAGTTGAGAAATAATCGTCAATTGTTGTTGTGATTGGCATTAGAACTCTAAATTTCAAAAGCCTAATTTGACTTATTAGAAGCAAGATGAAGACTTAAAATCATCCTTAGAAACCATTTATCAAAGCTTGAATTGTGATATGGCATGGAGGGTAACAAGATGAAATTAGCACTAATCATGTTTGAACTAATCATGTTGAAAAATTTAAGTATGCATTGAAATGTAGGCAAGAGTTGCTTGAAGACACATGAAAATATGTAATATGTACGTTAGTTGCTTTCGAACTATTAAGTACATAAGTCCATATACAAATTGTTATAATAGCAATTGAACAAAAAAACATGGACAAATCAAGCATAATTAAAGAACATTTCTTAAACAAGAATCAATTAGTAAACAAAGAAGATAGGTAGAGATGAGACAATTACTTCTTGAGGAAGATGAGAAACACAACATAGAACATTTTAATAGTAGCATTGTCCATGAGTTGTGATTTTCAAATTGCAATTCACTCCATGAAATTCTTGGGTTCCCTTTCCCCCAAAGAACTACAATCTGAAAAAGGTCCAATATATAATAATAATAATAATAATAATAATAATAATAGTTATTATTATTAAAATTTTATTTTTTTGGTGGTGAAATTCTTGGTGATAAAATAAAAGGGGAGTTGCGATTTTCAGAAAGGATTAAAAGGAAAAAAAAACCCAAATTCATCATATTTTGATGAAAAAAAAATTGAAATCACCATATTACAAGTTCCGTATAATGAATGGTGTTATGTGACAAATTGATGCTTGGGATGGCCTGGATGGCCTTGTTTGGTTTTTTTTTCCCTTTTTAAAAAAAATTTTAAAAAACTTATGAGGACTTTGTAAGGGCTTCTTTTGGCTTATATGATAAATTGAACAGTTCCGTAGGAATATTTGGAAATTGGGCGTGTTTAACTTAGATACATGGATTTGGATTTGGAGTTCAAAATGTTTAAGACACTCGTGGGGTCATGTACTTCGGTTGGGCCACATGGGCCCAAATTGCATATTGGGGGGAGAGGGGGTCGGGGTTGTTGGCATAGATAGAGAGTCATGAGCAATGCATTTGTGGCTTGTCGGACTAAAGAGATTTTTAAAAAAAAATTTAGCTATTCATGCTTTTCGACTACGGCCATCACTACAAATAAGACAAAACTTTCACTACTGGCAGCTACTACTATAAAACACCCATCATCATCTGAACACCTTACTTTCTGGTACGCATACCTCAATGACCTTTCGAAGGTGGGTCCACTCCCGACGACGACGACGCTGATGATACACATAGACCATACAACAACAAAACAATTAGCTCACAAACTCACTTGGATCACGATCCATTTTAGTATTTTTATTATAAAGCAAAGTATTATATGGAACCACCAAAGGATAAATAAATAAATAAATAAAGGAAAAACACCCAGCAAGGGAACAAGAGAAGAAAAAAAAAAGATCGATGTTTAAATAAAAAATCATAGCCGAAAGTGCAAAATGCACAATGGGGAGCCCTTAGAGGAAAAAACGTGAAACCTAAGACCTAAACCCCTCTCCAATAGCATGAAGCAAGTTGTGCAAGGAAATAAGCAAAAAAAAATGTAGAAGAACACCAAGCCTAGAAGAAGAGACCTCTTCTGTTATCACAACTACCCAACACAAGATAGTGATGACCTGAACTTTCTATAAAAAAATCATTAGCACCTTTTGGTTATAAAATGAACATATATAATCGAAAAAGGAAGACCTCCGAAGCTTTTCATTGACCATGCCACGTTAACACATTGATGAAAAAAATCATCTACTTATTAATATAAATATCCAAATTAATAATACTTTTATCAAATTTGTGTTTACATATTCAAGCAATCAAGTTACTAGTTCTTGTAAAGCACTCAATGAAATTTTGCTAGTGTATTTGAAGGGTTTAAGGTTTATTTGTCAATATCCCTACTAGAATAGAGGTGGGATATTATTATGCCTACTCTTTGCAAGTGAGAGGGATCTTACTTTGTACTTGTAAGGAGTGGGAGAAATCTTATGCCTACTTGTATAAGTGTGGGGTAATGCTTTCACTTGTTTAGGTGGGAGGGCCCATTGTATGAGTTCACCCTCCACAAGGTCATTTCACAAAATGTAATGCCTTATATCGAGATTATTATATAAGCATAAGATCCCTAACACTCTGAAGGACTAGGTATAAAAAAAACACTCTCCCTCTACCTCCTCCTCGGCCCAATTCATATGATTTACTCATATTTAGGTTCATGATAACCTTGGCCTCTTGCTTTACAATAGGTAAAGCCCACTTTGGAGTGGGGGGTAGATATTCCAAAATGCAAGGCTTGGACTCAGCTACTGTCTCCACATAGGCCCTTATTTTGAGAATGCCCCCACAACCTTAGGACTTCACCTTACACATAATGTGATTTCTTTTTGTTGAGGTACCAAAAACCCATCTTACAACTTAGAGGAAGTAAAAAGCTTTTATATATTTTTAAAAAATTATAGATTCACTTCATTTTGTACCAAAGGAAAAAATAAAAATAGAAATGGGGTTCATGTTTTCATTTTCAAACCATAGAATTGTGAAGGCCCATATCATATATATTAATTCACTTGGTCTGTCTGTGACAGTGACTCCGGATGGACAGTGGCCACGAACAGTTGTTTGAAAAAAAAAGTTTTTTTAAGAAACCAAAAACATCAACCAAACATTGTTGAAATAACACACCTGTGCATTATGCACAGGGTTCACACTAGTATATATATAGCGCACCTGTGAGTGAGTTATATAGTTTTGGGGGAGAGAGCCCTTCTTCTCTCTTTGTTGGATAAGATGATATGTTTAGGCATAGATGATACCTTGGGCTATTCTCCCTTGGGCAAATTCTCCAAAACTCAGGAAGAAGACACAAGAAGAGATGATTGGGTACTTCCCCAAGGCAAAGAAAGTATTTTATTTGCTTGTCAGGGGAATAAGGGCTTAGCTTTTTTGGCCCCCTTTGTTCTTGGCTTGATACACTTGTGGTGAAATAGTTGGAGGAGAGCTATCTGGACTACCTACCCCCTCCTCCAGACCAACATTTTCCTCGTGAGAGTGAGGGTCAGAGGGAATCAGCCCCCCCCCCCCCCATGACTGCACCAGTTGGCCTTTCTGTCCTTAGGATGGGCTGGATGATTCGCCTCTTTTTCATTCGCCTCTTTACCTTACTTTAACCAACATTCTACCATAGTCAATCTTTTTTGGCTGCTGACCTTTGACCAATTTTGTTTTTCATTGCCAATTTTTTCTCAACCCTGACTACCCACTCATCTAGCTACCCTACTGAATTAAATCTTAGTCCTACTTACAAAACTAACAACTGATCCCTTATTTACCTTGGCAAAACTTTTATATCCTCTGGCTAAACTTCTATCTCGTGGCTAAACCTATATTTCTTACTAGTTAAACTTATATCTCTTAACAAAATTTATATTTTTTCTTGGCTAAACTTCTATCCCTTAGCAAAACCTATATATCTTATTGGTTAAACTTCTATCTATTGACTAAACCTTTTTTTTTTTGGGGTTAAACTTGTATCTCTTAACTAAACCTATATTTCTTCTTGGCTAATTTTCAATTTCTTAGCAAAACCTATGTATCTTACGGGTACAACTTCTACCTAATTCCTACTTCAAAAATTAACCAAGAAAATATATACATTTTTTAGTAATGTCATTTTACTTATTAGTAAAACATCTACTTATTGGCAAAACCTACCTACCCACGTGTCATCATACTTATCTATGCACTTGCAAATTGTGGATTTCAATTGTAAAAATTATAATATAAAATGTTGGTATTGCAAAAGAGTTGTAACATCTATTTGTAGCTTGATTCAAACTCATGATGACGATAAGCCATTAACCCCAAATGTGGGTATTACAATTATAGGAATTTTTTTAGTGACAGTCCTTTACCTCCACTTTCGACCATTTAATGCAAGATGTACTTAATTTAATTAAAGAATAGGCTTGATAAATTTAAAGTCAAAAAGACATCAAACATTTATGAATATTTGCACAATTTTTAATATTAATCAAAATCAATCCTAGTTTGGATTTTGGGGGGAAATTTGGTCAAATTTTCACATATAAATATTTGCAACAAGATTCATTTTATTTCTTTTGAAAGTGAATGAAGAAGGTTTCAAGTTGGGCCTTCAAGTTGAAATGACCACATTAAAGGTAAACGAATAAACTTTTATTTCATTAATTTTATTTTATTTTTTCATGTGTTTCAATTTTAATTCATCACACTTTTATAAAATTATTTTGTCTGGCATTTGTATATGCTTATATAGTTATTAATTTTTATGACATTTACCATTAAATTGTTTAAGTTTATATATAAACATTTTGGGATAATTAGTTTTAAACTCTAAGGCTAATTATGTTTCCATTCATTATAATTTTTAGTTGATTACCTTTGAAATTCAAAACATAGTTGTTATAAAAAAAAATTGTATTCCATTTGTAACTATTTGTATAATCATTAGGTTGAGAGCATTTACCATTAAGATTATTTAGCGTTTTAAATTTAAGGTTTAATGAAATATGTGTTGATTTATTTAGGTTGTGTTTTCAAATCAAGATACAACTCCTTTGAATGTGACATCATCTTTTAACATCAATAGTATGATATTTTTTCTTAAACATTTTCTTATGTTTTATTGTTTTGATGAACCACAAGAAGATTTAGCCAAATCTAGAATTCCCATACCACACGTTGGCCAACCACTAAATTCTATGAATTAAAAATGGAAATTTTATAAATGTAGGTGTTTAATTGGAATAAAATGTGAATAGTTTTTTGCACCATGTAACATGATATTATTTAGTTTTTGAATTATGGACTTGCGATATTGATATGAAATTTTAGACATGAATATATTTATTTATAGGTTATGTTTTATAATAATTGACAATATGTTTAAATATTATAACTTATGGTATAAATATGATATTTTATCAAACCTTTTAATTTTGTATTTATAATGATATTTTAGATAATTCCTATTACATGCAAGTATTGCATTTGGTGGAAATGATGGCCCTAAGTAATAGATGATGAAGAAATCTTTTTTTTGTAATACTTTAATAATCAAAGCTTATTAACTATAGGGAGGCTTTTCGTGAAGGTACACAATGCATATTTATGTAGGTATTACAAGAAGCTTGGAAACTTTAAACCCTTCAAGTTTGGAAAAAATGAGGCATGCCCATAATCAAGATGAGGATATTGTTACTTGGTTTAGGGACTTTTATTCATAAATATTTTTTGGATATTTCTTATGGCATTTGATCCATTAAATGTAGGTATTGCATTTGGTGGACAAGATCCCCCTAAGTAAACCTTAGATAATGAGGGATTAAGTTTTTGCAATACCTGCATAATAAACACTTATTAACTAAAGGGGGCTTTTGGTGAGGGTACATAATATAAATTTATGTAGGTATTGTGATAAACTTACCATGTTAGACTAATAATATTACATTATAGAAATAAAAAACAAAATAGCCCTAATGATCACCCTAATAATGATTACAAACAATGTAGGTATTGTAAATTAGGGTTTGGAAAAATTGGGGCATGTCCATAATTAATGCTTACACCTAAAGATGAAGGTATTATTAGTTGGTTTAATTTTTAAATAAATAAATATATATATCTTTTGGATATTTCCTATTGTTTTTTATACATTAGATGCAAGCATTGTATTTGGTAGGCAAGATGTATTTACATCACCTTAGATGATGAGGGAACAAGTTTTTGCATTATTAAAACAAGGCGGGTTACATAACATAAATTTATGTAGGTATTGCAATTTAAGGTTGGGGCATGCATTTGGGATCTGACACAGGGTGAGAGGGTACGATATTGCAAATTGAAAACATTAACCCTCATTTAAAAACTGAATACTTTCATACAAAAAAACTTTAAACCTAATCTTGGTAAATTGTTTTTTGCATAAACCATAAATTATGTAGATATTACAACCTAATGGCTGCATAGGTTTTAATTTGAAAAAATAAACAAACCTATACAATGAACCCTAAAATGTTGAAATGAAACCTTATATGTAACAAAAAATCCCTACATTGACCTTAAATTAAATAAACACAAAAAGAATTGGTTGCATATTTTTAATGGTGGAATTTAACAATTTTTTTTAGAACTAAATGTTAAAACTAATATAAATGTTAGGAAAAAGGTTACCTTAAACCTTAAAACAATTAATGACTAAAAGGTGGACTTAATTTCTTTAAACCCAAAATCCAATGTCCCCCCTATTTATTTGAAACATATATTAATTTTTTTTTTAGATTAGGGTAATGTAACATGATGTTGTAATCATAGCCTTGGGTTCATGACCAAAGCAAGGGCTTACAATGGTGCGGGCCATGAGGGAAGTTCGGGAGTGACATCTCATGTTCTAGGAGTGTAGGAGAATGTGAGGGAATGAACCCTCACATTCCCAAGTGAACTCCCACTTCAAATAATGATTACAGTGATCAAAACTCATTGGATTGAAACTTCCTATATATCATTGAAAAGTTCTTGGAACATAGATGTTTAAAATGAGCTTGCATGACCCATTTGAACACTTGAAACACAAGTCATGGTCAAAAGAAGGGCCGGGAGTCAAATTGACAATTTGATTCCCGACCACTAAAAATCAAGAATTGCCCTGATTTCCTTGTGTGCAGGTGACATGTCACATACCATTGAAAAGATCTTAACAAGAGCTACAACTTTGCTTTGATCCTCATTTCCATTGGAGGTCTAAACACAAAGTTATGGGCCCCCAAAGTCACAGGAGTCTTAACCTTGGGAATTTCGGGATTCCCACTTAGGAATCCCAGGACAAAATGCCATTTGGATGTGAGCTTCGTGGAGAGACACAAAGTATACTATAAGGGGGAAGGTGGTGGCTTCCCCTAAGTTTGGGTCGTGGTGAGTCTTGTGAATCCGAATTTGCCCGTGGTTTGTCCTAACATCAAAAGTGCTCAAATTATGCACTAATCAACTTGTTGTGTGGTTTGTGTAGGTCTGTGTGAGTAATTGATGCTTGTCATTCTTCCTAGCCCCCATTTCGGAACTCCAACACGCCCTTCGACCCCCAAAGTGTTGTGAGTTAAGGAGCGTGCCCCAACTTTTTACTCTTCCGCTATTTCCACGTTAAACTTTTATTTGAGTCTATAAAAGGGGTTGGCAGTGCGTCACATGAACATGAGTTGGTTGATAAGCGGGTATTACAATTTGAAATGTTTTATGGAAAACCCAACCATAAACAAAAGAAGATCAAAAATTTGCAATACCTACATAAACAAACTAGTTTATGCACCAAAGGGTCCTTTCATAAAAGTGGGCAATGTAATTATATAAAATATAAAATTAAATTTTTTCCTTAAAATTATTGTGTAAATATTTCATGATAAGGATAATGAAAGTATTGTTTAAATGTTTTAGCATGGCCACAAAATGTGCTAATTATATTAAATGAAGGTATTGTTCATTTGGTTTATAGTAAATGTAATCCATTTGTGGTGGATGGGGTTATTGTGTGCAACATGGCATAAAATGATCCCAAAATCTACAAATTTCAAAATTAAAAGTTAAAATTAAAACAAGTGGATTGATACAAGAATGTTCAAGTAACCACATTATAAAAAAGGATGGTGACAAAAATATATCATGCTAAGTTAATCTATAATGGCTTGATACAAAAATGGTGCATACATGCACTAAAGTTATATCTATGATTAATCCTTTTTTGAGGATGAACTAAAAACAATGCCCATATTGATGTGATATTTTGTTGCAACTTTTACAACTTTTGTTACATGATGATGAATAAATAGTTGATGATGTTTAAATGCAAGTTGAATTGCATTTGCAACAAAAGTCTCTTTGATGTGCCCTAAAGCCTAATAATAATAAAAAAAGATTCCAATGTTAAGATGCAAACAATGTAAAAAAAGAATAAATATAAATATAAAAATATATCACCCATAAATGATTTCAGAATCATGATACTTGGATATTGCATCCATTTCTTTGGCTTGGTTGTGTTTATTGTACTCCAATGTTTAATTCTGAACGCTTCATGTAACTTTCAAAAGTTTTGCATAGGTAATTATGCTTGTTTGAATTGTCTCAACAAGGTTTTCATCCTTTTCAAGGCACACCCATGTGTTTTGTGGGATGAACCCCACCCCCCATGCCAAAATCCCAATGATGCCCAACAACATCTTGGAGGTTAAATGTATCAACAAGGGTTGTTTAACATGTTCCATTTGTTGCGCTTGTGTTTGAAGTTCATCCCACTTTAGTAACATCGTAGTTCCATTTGTTGCGCTTGTGTTTGAAGTTCATCCCACACCAGCAACACCATTCCAACAATAGTTATTCCAACAATGGTTGATTTAGTAACGATCACCACAACAAGCTCTAGTAGTTTAAACGTAGATGATGTTGAAGCAGGGTCCAAATGCTGATGAACTTTGAAAACAAGCAAAGCAAATATGAACATTAACTTAAACCCAAACTGAAAATCTAGAAAAACCTTATCTGTAGAAGACATGCCTTGTTTTTGTGTTTTCTTCAAGATGTTGCAGCTTGTGTTGCTTAGATCTTCAAGTTGTAGCAACTCCTTGTTCTTCTTTGAACATCAACAGTGGTGATGGACGATGGCCATGTTCTTTCAATTTGCGGTAGGAATGACAATGACGGCAAAAAAGAAAGAGAGTTTTGAGAAAAAAAACCCTTAACATAGGTAGAGGAGCAGGGTAGGTGGGAATGCTTTTTTTAATGAGGTAGTGGGGTGAGCAGGATAGGTCCACATGTGAAAAAAAAAAACCTCTTGAAGGGCAGGCAAAAAAAAAAAAAAGTGTGACTCAACTTCTGTGACTGGACTGGGTTCAATAACTGGATGAGCACTAGTTCATCTGAAACGGAACTGGTGCAGTCATGGGGGCTGGGTACTCAGGCCTCATGAGAGTGCTTGTTTCTTCCACTCCCATGACTTTCTTGCACTAGCTTTTTCTCCTTTTCCTCACTAAACAAGTCCTAAATTACAGTACAAAACCTGGGCACAATTGACTAGCATTTGGTGATCATTCAGGTTGTTAGGGATATGCTCCCCAGTTCCCACCCCCTTTGATTTCACATCTTTGTGTGGCATCTGGCATAGTTCTGTACAATTGCCCTATAAAGCTAGTTCATGTTCCGGCAAAGACCCAAGTGCAAAATGGATGCCTGTTATAAACAGTAATTTATAGAGGACAAAAAGGCATGAGATCTTACGATTTAAGGTGGGATATTGTGATTTGTAGCTTGAGTTTTTGTTAGTGAGCAAGGATTTTTCTTTTTCCTCACCAGCAAGTGCCTTGGTCTTTGGGCTGTGTTTACAAAGTGTAAAATCTCATGGGGCATTTCCAAAACAAGGGGTGTGTCAGTCACACTGTGGCCTTGCCATTTACATTGAAAAGTATCTTAAGGCAAAAGACGAATCATGGAAACCCTGAAATATTTAGCCATGAGAAAAACACAATATTGAAAAAACCCTGTAAAAGAAACCAAAATCCTCCAAGATATTATAACTCTATAACTAATCTCAAGTTTCAACACAAGCCAAAATATCATGTTTCAAAAACCCTTGTATTAAATATTAAAAAAAAGACCTGGCTATGACCTAGTGGCCAAAATCCCTTAAGCTACTATACTCTATAATGAAGCTAAACACAATAATACCCTTGGCTTGGTAGGCAAAGCCCCCCCAAATGCTTAGTCTAGTTTCTTTTTTTCTGTCATACCCGGTGGGTACACACCAGAAGTCCCACTTCCTTGGGCATGTCCCTACTTACACTTTATATGTACTGATGTGAAAATCTTGGGAAATCTAAGTTGACCCAAAATCACCACATAATTTAGATGTTTTCCCACCATATGCGTTTCATATCCCTCAATTTGCATACCTACTAGAGAGCAGATTGATTGCTAGCCTTCTGCAGTTTGCTGCTGCCACTGATGATGATGATGATCATCATCATCAATATCATCATCTTTGGCCCCACTTTCATTCAATTTTATAGATTCTGACCCCACCTACTTTCATTCAATTTTTAGATACTGAGCCAGCAAGCCAAAGATTCGATTCTCACAACAGGGGGTGTTTCAGGGAGGTCCCCCAGTCCCACAACTCCACAAGCCTATTTGATGATGCCACAGCACAGCCTGGGGGGTGTGGAGAAGTCATTGGCTCTAGTTTCCTCCTCCACCGCCTGAGTGAAGTTAGTTCTTCATTTACCCTTGGGTGAACCAGCCAGCAGCAGCACCTATGCTTGAACCATGGTCAAAACCACCCCCCAAAACCAAAACCAAAACCAAAAACAAAAAAAACTTTGGGTTGTTTCCAAAGGTTATGAATATCCCATCCTTAGACTAAATTAGGGTCTTTAAGTTTTAAATCTAACATTTTCCATGTTAAATATAGCCAATAGGAGTCCTCATTTCCTCACTCGAGAATGTGAAGGCATCCTCTAACATTTTTGGACATTATTACAAAATGTAAGTGCAGTTCGCTAAATCTCTGTCCAAAAATGGAATATGTGTATGGAATTTTGCACATGTTAGAAAGTGGAATTTCTCCTTCACAAAATGTGGGGCATCTTGAAAAACAAGATGCTTGCTCTGGTGGGCATTTTTGCCTTTGAAAATGCCTGGTGTCTTTTCTTCAAAAAATTTCATGTGTTTGTCAGGTATTGTAGGAAAATTGAAAAAATAAAATAAAAATCTGACAATGCTTTGCGTCAGGTATGGAGGTTTGCTCAATGATGGAAAAAAAAGAAAAAAGGGGGGCCTTGGAGTCAAGGGGTGTGTTTATTTTGGGAATGGCCCTTGGGTCTTGTCGTACACATAAATAAAAAACTTCGAGGTTTTAGTTTTTACAATGGTACCAATGGAGGTTCTAGTTCAACAAAATGGTCATTCAAAATCTTTTCTACTTATTTATGGAATGGCAAAGGGGCCATAACAACTGGCTATTACTCCTCATGGTATAGAATATTCTCAAATAACTTAGTTTGGACCAATCTTCCAAATACCAACAAAATGTGCAGGTCTCCAAACCATCGAGCTTTTCTCTTTCCATTTTTTTTCACCCTTTTTTCTTTGTTCTTGCCTTTAAAAAAAGAGTGATGTTCCAGTCATTACCCACTGGACACCATCGAGTTATCAAAAACTTATTCACTGCACATAGCCTAATGTTGTCGGGTACTCATGGGGAAGCAGATGTAGGCAGGAGCTGATCGACACAATGGTGATGATCATCATCAGATCACTTCACAACAACACAGATCTCCTCCCTCAACACAGAAATGAATGAAGGGCATTCTCTAATAATTTTTGTACCAAATAATAAAGGGGCAAAGGCCAAATGATCATTTCGTACTTTTTTTGTTTTTCCTCTAAAAACAAAGGAGGAGGAGGAGGAGGAAGATGAAGAAAAAAAAATTGTGCTTGCATGCTGCCAAATGGAAAGAAGAAAAAAGTGACAAGAATTGTTTCAGATCTTTGCACCGAGTTCTTATTTCCCCCAACTAAACAAGCGGTGTATCACACTGTGGCCTTGCCAATTATATTAAAAAGTATCTGAAGGCAAAAGAAGAACTATGGAAATTTGAATATTTCACCATGCAAAAATCTATAATCTTTGAAAAAATCCTCTCAAAGAAACCAAAATCCTTCAAGATATATTATAACTCTATAATAACTAATCTCAAGTTTCAACACAAGCGAAAATATCATCATCTTTCAAAAATCCACGTATCAAAATAGTTCGTACTACTACCTGGGGTCCAAAATCCTTAAGCTACTATACTCTATAATGAATCTGAACACAATATCCTTGCCTTGGTAGTAGTAGGCAAGGCCAACCAAAACAAAAAAAAACAAACTTGCCTACTCATTACGAATAAAAGCCAAGCTGCCAACAACATGGGAAGGCAAAGTACTAGAGATCAGCCAGGGTTTGGCAGATTCCGAATTGTGAAGAGCCAATCTAACATGAGAATTAGTTATACAAAAGAGTAGGAAAGAGGGGGGAGTGGAGGAGAGGAGGGGAGGGGAGGGGTTGGGAGACCCTAAGAGCTGTTAACAGAAAAGCTATAAAAAACAATAATCCAAACTTGAGGGGGAGAAATACCCACATTGCATAATAGAAAAGCTCACAAGAGATGCTCGTCAGCTGGGGCATATTACTTTATAATCGGAAAAAGGAAGTGGGCCCAATGGGTTTGCCAGGTTGTGCACAACCCAAATTGTGTGTTTGCTTCTCTATCAAAGGTTTGTCTCCATCTGGCCCTTTGCTTTTTAAAAGTAGTTTGTCATCCTCTTTGTCAGCTAAATCTATTAATACGCACCTCTTGTGAGTCCGTGCATAACTTGTTAACTTGGTGTCCCGCACTCCAAAACAGTAAATTATTTCATCAAGTCACATGCACATGCTTTCTTTCTCAATTCATTTGGTTTCAAAGCATGGTGGTCTTTTTTTTTTCTTTTTCTTTTTTCAAATTTTAATTTTTTTCAATCTTGTGATATTTAAAAAAATTAAAAATAAGAAAATAAGAAAAATTAAGCTAATTTACATTAACAAAAAATTTCAAAATTTTCTTAATTCTTTTGTCAAGACCAAATTTGCAACAAAAAAAAACATTGATTCCAAATCCCCTCTTTCTTTTGGAGGCACTCTTTATATAAAATCATTAGTAGGGGTGGGATCAAATTCATTAGAAATTTCACTAGGTTTTAGATGAAATTATCCCAACTTCATTACATAAGAAATTTAGTGAATTCATTATTTTTCTTAATCATCAAGGAACAATTGCTATAAACATAGTGAATTCAACATATTTTTATAATGTTTTGAGTTAATATTAGATATTATTAATAATAATTTTGTCAAAATATAATTTGTGTATGGTCAAACATGCAATTTGAATATGATCAACGTAGGATACATTTACAATAGTTGATAACATGGTTTGAAGTTTGAACCTTGGTCTCATTAGAGACATTGCATTGTCTTAACCATCTAACCAACGCATTGCTTTGTTATAAATGATGTAAAAGCTTGAATGCATCACAATTATATAATAAAAAAATTTCAAACCATTTAATGGAAAACACATTTGAATTTCATTGTTGATAAAAATTCATTAAAAAAAAATTCATGACAAAATATGATTTGACAAGTTCCAACATTTTTTGATGGAAAAGAGTTTATAGCATATATATATCTTATCTTTAAAAATAATAATATTGGTATTAATATTTCATATTTATGTTATAAAATATTTAATTTTAAATTTTTTAATATATGGGTTGTTAGATGTTTAAGTATTAAATATAATGTCATTATATTTAACATACACACATTTAATAAATTTTATACATAGTCATAATGCAATATACACATTATTCACAAATTATAAGCTATTATTTTAAAACTAAAATAATTATTTGAACAATACAAAAAAAATTAACCTAACTGAATTAGGTATGCTAATAAAGTGCTTATACTAAACATGGACATGAATGACTCAAATTTCACAAAGGTGAAATGATGCAAGGATATGGTGGCCTAATTCATTATTAGTAAAAATGATGAAGAATAATGGTGAGCTATGATAACCTAGTTCAGCTTTTTTTTAAGGACCCATAGTGAATAGAGTGGCCAAACTAAACCCCACAATTGTTAGTAATGAATCATAGCATCAACAAATTTCACCTTGCCACTACTACAAGTAAGGTATCTTTTTATGTTTGTGTGTATACAATGAATGTACACTTGATGCATATACTTGTGTAGTGGTTGCAAATTATAAAGCTCTATTGATAGTTGGCATTAAATGGTAGTTTCTAGCCTAGGGAATTGGAGTTATATTGGACTAGATTATGTTAGCCATCTACACAAGTTGGGCAAGTTGAGTTGAACACAAAAGCTTGTGATGTATGAACATTCCAAGTCAATCCAAAACGAGAAAAACAAAGTTTTTGGTGGAGAGATGAAATGAGGATGGATGAAGGAAGGAAGGACTTTTGTGGTGTGTGGCAACTTTTTTATTTCATTTTATTGCAAAAAATTTGTATTCCACCATGGAAAGCATAGAACTATGACCTTGGTTATAAATTGGGAAAATTGTATCATTTATTTTCTTTTACTTTCTATTTTTTTTATTACACAAAAGTGGTCAAAAATTTGCTTGAAAAACACATTTTAAATTTGAAAAATATGTATTCCAAAAATTTTCTTCAAAACCATTGTAAAATAGCAAAAAGTTTGCTAGCTAAAAAAACCACTGAAATTTGACACTCCAAAATTGACTTTTAGATTGAGCATATTGTATTATTATATGGAACTTGGTAATAATTGGTATTAATTTGGTAATTTAATGAGGAAATTTGGAATTTTTTTTTTCACCTTTTCCCAAAATGCTCACTACTTTTTTAATTATTTTATATTAAAAAATTCTTTGTCAATTTTTTAATTTTTGGATCATAACAGGTTAATGAATCGTACAATTTTATTAGAGAAAACAATTAATTGAACATCACACATGCACCCGAAAAATATATTGCTTGTAGAAATATATAATCACATAGTAAATCATGTAATTAATTATTTTGAGATTTGATTTGGTTCCTTTCATGGTCAATTTTTTTTTAATTATTAAAAATATATCGATATCAAAAGATGGTCAAACAAGCCACCTCAAAGTCTAATTTTTAAAAAACCAAAAAAAAAAAAGAAAAAAAAAAAAGATTCGGCTTTAGCAACGAAACTTTGAAGGTGCTGGAATACCTACTCGCCCACTGGGATGTAACAAATTGTTTTGTACCACCAATGGCCGCAACCAATAAAATCCAAAGCACCCCAACTCCCCAATTTCCCGCATTATCCTACCAAACCGAACAACCCAATTCTCGACAATGGACTACTCATTTATTGGTCAGATGTGGCACCCTTCCTCCTCCCATTGAGTCTACTACAACATTACAATGGACATATCAAATTCATTCCGCTCATTGCAAAACTCCGTCACACTTAAAACCCATTCATTTGATTCCTCCATTGAACCCGGAAATTACTACTTACTTCATAGAGAAAAATAAACCCCACTCAAACACACACATATGCCAGGTTTTTTTTTTTTTTTCCCCCCCAACAAATTTTGTCATTTTTTTGGAAAAAAATTGGGAATAGTTGGGGAAAATATTTTTTTCTAGTTCAAGTTCCACTAATTTTTCTATTTTTGGAAAAAAATTCCAATTTTTTAATATCACAAACGTGAAATTTATTTATTAATTTTCCAAAAAAAGGACCTTTCACACACAAAGAGATACTACACAAAAGACGAGTAAATCAGGCAAAGGGTCAACACATACATACACAAACCCCTCTCAAGGAATAATGAAAAGAAAAAGAGATTAGGTAAAAGAAATGGTATCAATCGACAAACAGAAAATGGGCGACTGTGGGGATAGGGGTAATTTTTGGGAGAATGGCAAGTGGATTCTTCCAACTGAATTCACCGTAGTGGGTAAAAATGGATCGGGTCGGTAATTAGTAATTTCTTGCTGTAAAGCGGGGGGGCCTGAGGGCGAGGAGGAGCACTGAGAGAGAGAGCGAAGAGGGGACGGAGGAGAGAGAGCGAGCGAGCGAGCTTAGCAGCTGCGTGTCATTTCCTCCTCGCACTGCTTTGGAGGAATTAATTCTTCCGAGCTCTGACGAGTAGTCTCCAGGAGCTTCAATATTTTTTTCCACATTTTTCAGAATTTTTTCTTTAAAAAAAATTTCGTGAGTTTTGGTTTTGTAGTTCTCTGTTTGTTTTTGTGTGCTCTTCTTTGGCAGGTCGGAGAATCTCAGTCTGTTTTTGTACGCTTTGGAGGAGCTTACGAGCTGCGAATTCTAGTTCCAAGGAAGAGGTTGAGAACGTTTTGGAAGTCGGATGTTTTGGAGAGGAAGGAGACGGAGAGCGAGAAGAAGCAGCAGAACAAGATCAAGAACAAGAAGAAAGGTGTTAGGAGGAAGAGGGGGAGAAAGAGTTTTGGAGCTTTTGTTGTCGGGGATTAGATCACCAGAAGGCGCGTCGTCAACAAGAAGAAGGATGTTAGGACAAGGAGGCTGTGTAGTCGGTGGAGGTGCAGACCGGGAAGAGATGGAAGGCGAAGAAACCGGGTCGCGAACTGGGCGTTGCGTGGTCCTGAAAGATGAGAAGCAGTGGGGCATCTTCCTCTGACACTCAGCCGCTCGCACTCACTGCACCTTGCAGCTCCTCTCATATGCTGGTAATACTCTCCCCCTCCTACTCCTCCTCCAAAACCCCGTCCAATTTCTCTAGCATTTCAGAGTACATCTCGTCAAGTCCACAAGACTTCCAGAGGTCTGTGCAATGGAGCGGCCAGGATGCTCATTGCTCATGGCCACTCTTGCAATTGGTCCTAGAGCTGTTGTCAGAAAGGATGAAGAGATTGATTTCATGTGTTGTTCCAATTATCTCTGTCTGTTTGTCTGTGTCTCTCTCCATCTGGAACATGTGATGGTTCTCTGTTCTCTCCTACAATGCTGCTGGCAACAGTGTTGATCAAGAATGAATGTGTTTTGAATCTGGAATGCATGTCACATTGTCCTCATTGTTGTTGTGTCTGCGGTGGTTCCACTGATCAGGATTCAGGAGGTTGTTGTTTGCTCAGGATTTGTAGGCGGCAGACTTGTTGCCTTCTTCACCACTTGTGAGAAAGGAAACAATTACTGGCTGGCTTGCTGCTGCCATTTTTCTTCAATTTGCTTGAGTCATTTGCTGGTGTTTTTTGCAGCTCAATTTGCTTTGTATTAATCTCCTCCACATGGGAGCTGTTGTCTGCACAGCTGTGGAGATGTTGTTTGCACAGCTATGGTGAAGATGATGTTGTTCATGCAGTTTTGCTTTGTGTACGTCCCCTCCTCCACATGGGAGCTGTTGTTTGCACAGCTGTGGTGGAGATGGATGTTGGTCATGCAGTCACACCAAGCTCTCATCTCTTATTGTCTTCTTCAATTGTGTGGATGCAGATCACGGACCAAAATGCCAAAGTTGATGAAATTTAGCCTTCGGAGGACCCTCTCAACCTTGTTTTCATGGCAGCATATTAAGCAGCAGCAGCACAAAGGGACACCAGGGAGAGTGGCAGCAGAGATGAAGTCAGAATCAGTAGCCAAGGAAGTTCATAGTGTAGATACAGAGCTCCCTGTCATTGAGAGAGACAATCAGAACCACCGCCACCTCTCGTACACTAGCCTGCGGGACTTGATGCCAACAAGCCGGCCCATCAGTCCCATCAAGCGAAAGGGAGGAGAAAGCTTGACAGGAGACAGAGAACAGGAGGAAGATGATCCCCACTGGCCAGGTGGAACACGACCTCCAATCAAGAACCGTCTTGTGGAGCAAGCTGCACGTGCTTATCTCCTTCCTGCAGCAGCGCAAAGCACACCTTCGAACCAGTTTTTTGCACGCTATTGGGCTAAGTTCACCACCAGCAGCCGTCTTCATGGTCATCCCAGCAATGAGGACCTGTATGCTTCCTCTGTGCATGGTTCTGGTCACCTCGATGGCTGCTCTGACTGCAGTAGCTTCAGCTGCCTTCCCAGCTTCCTCTGGCTTGACTTGACCTGCATCTTTCGCTGCCTCTTCAGCAGTGTTCGACCTCAGTCTGTGGGCTTCTTGCAAGCTTAGCTCCACTTTCTTTAGGGCTACTAAAAATCTCTCTTTGAATTCCCAAAAGAATGTATGTATATATTGGCACAAAGTGAAGTTCCACAAAGTGGAGAAGGGAGCATAGTCAGTAGTCTGGGTTTGAATGAGAAGATTCAATCTACAAAAGCTATTTTTACCAAGAGTAGCTTGTTGCTTTGACAATTCCCTTCTACACCCTTGATGCACCTTGTGTTTTATTTTCATTGCCTGTGTCATCATCTCTTGATGCTAGAATTCTTGTGCACCTTGATGACACAAGTGTGTATTTTAAACTTGATAGTACCATTCCAAATGACACAAACTGGAACTTGGATCACCATTTCATTCAGTTTTGTTCTGAGAATGTCCAGAATACCTATCATTAACCTTAGCTTTTTGTCACTAAAAAGATCATGTCTTGATTCACAGCATTTTCTGCACTGTGGGCTAAAGAGCAGGTATTCAATGGAAAGATGGAGATTGGTTGGGTAAGAAAGATCTCTCTCTTGTGGACAAAATCCATCTGCACCTTGATGCAAGTCATTATCTTTCAGCTGTAAAAAAAATCATTGAGAGTACAGTTACAAAACATAAACTGGAATTGTATCACCATTTTATCTCTTGATATTAGTTTTGTTCTCACACTCTGCAGAATATCAATCTTCAGACACAACAAATCTCTCAATGAAGTCCAATTTTCATTACCTGTGTAATCTTTTGGACCAACAAATTTCCCTACCATTTTGATCCATGAAGTCCTCATCAAAGAATGGGTCTGCTATGCTTTACAAAAACTCTCTTTCTATTTACCGTTTTTTATCAGTTGCAAAGAATGGGTCTGCTATGCTTTACAAAAACTCTCTCTTTCTCTCTACTGTTTTTGATCCGTGAAGTTCTCATGGGTCTGCTGTGCTTTACAAAAACTCTCTTTTCTCCCTACTGTTTTTGATCAGTGAAGTTCTCATCAAAGAGATGGGTTTGCTATGCTTTGCAAAAAACTCTCTTTCTCTCTACCATTTTTGATCAGTGAAGTTCTCATCAAAAAATGTGTCTGCTATGCTTTACAAAAAAACAGCTGTTTTCGTAAAACCTGGGTTCTGAAGATCCCATATACATGGTGCAAATCATGCATTGAAATCTAGTGCAGTTTCCTCTAGCAAATATTATACTCGGAAGGGATGGTATCAATCAGCGTTTGCATTTCTGAATCAAAATCTCTGTCTCTGTCAAACTGTCATGAGCCTGATGCTATAACACTTACCTCCACTGATACACCAGATACTGCTATCAATCGGCACCAGGCATTGCTATCAATTGGCACAACCTTTGTTCAGACAACCTGGACAGTACCATTAACCAAAGTATTTGAAGCAAACGGACCTTGGGTGGGTCGGGTAGCCCGCTTTGCAGATTCTGTGTCATAGTGTGCAAAGGCAGCATCCAGGGCCTGAACCAGTGGTTGAAGGAGCTGAGAAAACAGGTGTCGGATCTCAGATGGTGCAGCTTCTTTTGACTCCTGGATTTGCTTGTAAATTCCAGACATTGCATCCTTCAATCGAGCCACTTTCTGCACGAGAAGTGCAGAGGTCAGAGGGTAAGATGCCCAAAAATGACGAAGGAGCTCGTTCACAGTTGCCACATGGGTCATCACCTCCTCTCTTGTTGCGTGAGGAAAACTATCCAGAATGTTCTGATGATCTGCTGTTGTTGTCCCCATTGTGTGTTGTCTTCTGACAATATTCTGTGTAACGTCAGAAAGGATTTTATATGAAAGCTCTGGTGAGATCAACGGGTCTTTGAAACCAGAGATGAGAAGACCTGACACCTGTTGCTTGAACCCATGAACCACTTCTAGTGCACTTCTCGGTGTAGGAATTGTGCCTGCCTTTGTCAGCTCACCTGTCGGGATGGTCGAGTCAAAGTATTTACGTGGGTCTTGGATGGTCAATGGAACAAACGATGAAGATGATGGCCCTTTCAGATCATCCATTTCAGTCATTTGATGGACCCGCTCCATTCGACGCTTTTGGAATTCTGTATCAGTTTCAGCTTCGGCAGCTTCCATTTGCTGAGAACGGGCAACTGCATGTGCAACCGTTGCTGTGTCTGTCAACTCTGTATCCAGTGGTCTTCCATCCAGCACTACTGCTGCATGCCTGTTGATACCATGCACAATCGAATGCTTCCGTGTGCTCTCCGTAGACTCCATGCTCTCTTTCGTCCCATCCCGTACTACTCCATGGCCAGCAATGGAAAGATAGTCATCATTGGAATCAGCTGCCATATCTAAAGTTGGATCAACACGCTGGATTTTGCGCCTCGAACTACTCAGAACAATGTCATCTTCCTTTGTGAAAACAGCTAAATCTTCATCATCTGCTGCTTCTGCTGCCGCTGCAGCAGCATTCTTAGTTCTATAAAGGTACTCTGCCCGACAATACTTTGTCCAGAATGCAAGTTCTGTCATCTTTGAAGGCACATTCATAAGGAAAGCTCGATGCACAGCAGGTTTTTCAGCAAAGATTTGGTGAATGATTTCTGGAGTTAGGTTGAATGTCACCTTATTAGTCCGGCCATCAGTCAAGGGTCGAACATCAGCAAGCATAGCACTCCTGATTCCTGTTTGTTGCTTTGGGCCCTGAGCCTTTTCACCGTCAAGGACATTCTTCCTAGCTGCCCAGAATTCATGCTCCGAGAGGATCCCGTTGATAACAAGTTGCTTGTGTAGCTTCTGAAGTGCACTGTCTCCTTGCAAAAGTTTCAGGCGTCGCTCCATTTCTACCAAGTCCAATTGGTCTGTCGCACCTGACACAGATTTCCCAGATGCAGCTTGCACTGAATTGGTTAGCGGACGGGAAGAAGTTGTTGATGATGGTGGCTGGATGGAACTCGATGACGACGGCTTCTGTTTTGCAAGAGCATTAGCAACAACATCACGACACATTTCACGTTCTTGGAAATTCTGAAACTCGAAAAGATAAGCACGATCCTCAACCTCAGTCGACAGCTTCATGAAAGCTTTCTTCATCTTGGGTGTCTCTTTGCTCACAGTATGAGATTTGATTACCGCAAAATCCACATCCATCATCTCCAGAGATACGCTTGGATTGTGCGGAGTGAATTTCAATCCCCTTGCCGTCACCATAAGCACCCCAGCAACGCCTTGGTCCTTGGGATTCATCAAATATTTTGCCTGAACTGTAACCACTGTCGGATCCATGACTGTAAATCCCAAACCGTCCCAGTGATGAAAACCCTAATATCCTTGAGCAACAGCTTTTCTGTCGGCAACAGTTGCTGGAGATCTTGTCAGTCTTGGGCACTCAGCTGTTTGTCTGTCGTAGGCAGCAGCTCAAGCACCTTGAGCTTCCTTCCACCTTTACTTCCGCAAAGGAAGATGTGCTACATGGCCTGTGTGCACTTCCATCTTCCACCTTTACTTCTGTAACATCAGAAAAGCCAAGATGCAACAACTCTCATATGAGAAGAAGAAGACACAGAGTCCAACAAAACCCTAAGAAACCCTAAAACTCCTTGAATCTATTTCCATGATTGCAGTGATAAATGCACAATTTCTTCTTTTTTTTGAACGAAATTTCGCCAAATTTCGTCCCGAAAAATAAGATTTCGACCTATACAAAGGATTTTTTATGAAAACAATTGCCCAAATTCACCAGATTTCGAAGGAAAAAAATTAATCCAAATCGTCGTCAGACTTTTATGATAAGTTCCTATGGGTAGCCAAGAATATTGAAGGATTTTGTTTTTAAAAAAAACTTTAATATCTACATTGTAGCCAAATTTGGCTAAATTGTCTTATGGATGGATGATCACCACCTCAACTACATCACAAAAATGAAAAAAACAAACAAAACTGGAAGGTACCTGCCAGCCTATAAAAAAATCATCCAACATTTGAAAGTATTTTCCAGACTTTCATTTTTTCCTTTTTTCATTTCCTTTTCTCTTTTGTTTTTTTTTTTCTATTAGCTTACTGAAATCTCTTTTTGAAAAAACCAATGTTTGCATATTTCCTTTGACAATGCATGAACTTTTTTTAATTAAATTTTTAAATTTTTAATTTTTCAAAATATGAAAATAAATTAAATTAACATTCAAATGCAACCTTAAAGTGCAAGTTTCAAACTCAAACTACAACAACTTTTTTAAAAAAACTTTCAACTCCAATGCCCAATTCGTTTAAAACATTTTAACAAATACAATTAAAAACATTAAGTAAAAGATGTAAAGCATCCCAACCTAAAAACAAAATTGCACAAAAAAACTTTCAACACCAAAGTCTTACTTAAAAGCATTTCAACAAGTTCAATTGTTAAAACAAATGAATCAACAAAATAAGCTTGAATCTAATGTTCACCATGAATGGCGTGAAATTTTCTTAATTTGCAAATCAAATGGAATGGCAAAATGCAATTAATTTCAATTGAGGAAGTATAATGTCTCCTAGAACTACTAATCACAAAAGTTAAAATTGTACATCCAACACAATCCAATCCAACACAAATAACATGATAATCTATAGAATTAGTAACCTAAGTATCAAAACGAAAAATCTTCGCTTGTTGTCAACATGTGACGATTCCAAAATGTGAAGAGATTTTGGATCAATGACATAATGATTGTTATGTGACAATTTTGAAAACAATTGAAAATGTGACTAGAAACAATATGCACATTAAATGTTTCAAGTGGTGCATGATAAATTTGTGTGCAATCTTTCCTTGTATTTCAAAAGTTCATACTAAACATATTATTCCAAAAAGTCTCATCAATATTGACAACACATCTAATTTTTGAAATATTTATCATGGAATGTTCTTGATCTATAGAAATAGCATGAACAACAATGACGTTCAAAACATCAACATGATGTGCACGACCATCATATGAATGAATAACTCCAATAACAACACTATTTGAACACCATTGACAAAACCACATAAACTTATAACTCCAACATTGACGCACCCTCAAACTCCTTGATGGATTCAATTATGAGTCCAAAGAAGAAGATAACGGAAGGAGAAGGAGTTGGGGTGCACTCCCTAGCTCACAGCACTTTGGGATAAAAGGGGGTGTTGGAACTCCGGGATGGGACTAGGAAGATTGACAAACAAGTCACTTATTCACATGGACTTGCACAAACCAAACAATAAGTTAGTTAGTGCGTAGCTAGAACACCTTTGGTGCACAAACGAACCATGGGCAAACATGGACTCATAAGATTCACCACGGCTCGAACTTGGGGGAAACCACCACCTTCCCCCTTATAGTATACTTTGTGCTTGGCCATGCAACCAGCACTCAAATGTTATTTTGTCCTAAGACTCCCAAATGGGAGTCCTAAAATTCCCAAAGTTAAGATTTTCACAACTTTGGGGGGTCATAACTTTGTGTGCAGACCTCCAATTAAGGTGAAATTTCAAGCAAAGTTATAGCTCTCATCAAGCAATGATATGTGGCATGCCACCTGCACACAAAGAAATTGGGGCGATTTTCGATTTTTAGTGGTTGGGAGTCAAATTGTCAATTTGACTCCTAGCCTTTCTTTTGGCCATAAGTTATATTTTAAGTCTCCAAATGGGTGATGCAAGCCCATTTTTAACATCTAAGTTTCAAGAGCTTTCCAATGATATAAGGAACTTTTCAATCCAATGAGTTTTGACCCCTGCAATCACCCTCTAAAAATTTAAGAATCCATTGGGACTCCAACTCTCAAAGTGGGAGTTCATGTGGGAATGTGTGGGTTCATTCCCTCACACTTTCTTGCACTCCTGGGAGCATGAAATGTGATTCCTGGGCTTCATTCTTGGCTTGTACCTTCGCAAGCCCTTGCCTTGCACCTTCGCAAGCCCTTGCCTTGGTCGTGAGCCCAAGGTTAGGGTTGCAACAAACATGAATACCAACAACAACAAAATTGTCATGAACAAGACCAATAACTCTTCTTTCATTGGTAGAAACAATAACAAATGAAAAAGTTACATTGACTAGTTCATCTTTTTTAGAATGGAACTCCTACACAAAAAAAATCTTACAAACCAACAGCCAATTTTTTTATAAATGAAAATATATTTAAGATAGACAAAAATATCCCTACCTTAGTCTTAACATACAAATTTTTTTCTTCACCAAAAGCTTCATCATACCACAACAAACGACCACCATTCAATCCCCCACTTATAATCCATTACATGATTTTGTCCTTCAAATGTTCGTCAATTCAATTGTATTGACATTGAAAAAAAACCAAAAGTGTAGTTCAAATGAAAAATGCAAAAACGAAAAAACAAATCTAGAAATGAAAACAAAAACAAAACATCACTTTGTTTTTGAAATCTTTGTTTCAATTGTACCTACATAAATAACAAAGTGAAACCACAAATCAAAAGAAAAAGAAGAGGGAAAAACAACAAGCATGACATAATTAAATTAAAAGAAACAAAAAATACTTCAAATATTAAAAAAAACAAAAGTTTAAAATTTTATTTTCCATAAAAAATAAGATCCTTATCATCCATTACTTCCATCCCACACTCATGGGAAACAAATGTTTCCTTCATCCAAGTGATTTCAACACTTTGTCCAGTGTTGTTTGATATATAAAAAAATTCAAATAAAAAATAATTTGTTGTCAACATGTTAACAATTAGTCACAACTAGTTATGATCAATTGTAAACCATACCTTATCAAAGGCCTCCTATTTAAGTTTAGCCCATAAAAATAATGGATGCAACCCAAGTTTGTTAGTATGCTAAACTATAGGATGACGATGAGTAAACTTTTAAAAAGTTGTAATAACATTAGCAATTGAACAATGGATGACAAACCAATGTTGGTTTACAAAACAATGCATAATATCCATCCACTAATTTTTTTTAAACCCTTTAACAAAACCTAAAAACCAAATTGGTAGGTAAGGATAGTAAGGTGAATTCATCAAAATCCATTTGCTTGAACTTGGAATAGCCCCTTGTTAAAATATTATGCATACAAAAATACACAAATAAAAAATTCCAACCATTTTGAAACATGAGTTGACACATTGATTGTGCCAACATCCTTTGTTCCTCTTAAATAGACAATACATCAATTTTATTAATGAAGTTGCCAAGACAAACAATTGAAACTTGTAAACCATTTCATCTTTAACAATTTTATGATATTTAGTATTTATGGAAATGTTAAAATGGATTGTAAATGTTTTACTTATTTTAACCACATGTTGTTTTTGCCATTACCTTGTCATTCTTCAATGTTCTTTATCAATGACTAGATATTGTGTCACAATTTTATTTTAAAAATACACAGATTCAAATGCTTAAAAAGTTCGACAACAAAAAATATAAAATAGAAGAAAATTAAAATATTGAAATAAACAACTAATGAAACAACATTCAACTACATCAAATAACATTCACCTACAATACAAAAAACATTCAACTATAGCAAACAATAGTTGATAGCAATAAATAACATTGAATTGTAACAAATAACAAATTGAAATTAAAATTAAATATATTTATATCAATAGTAAGAGGGTATAAATTGTCATCTTTCTTTGCAACTTGCATAACAAACAAAGACACCATGTCTATGAGGTCCTTTATATTATCTTCATTTTCAAAAAGATCAATTATAAAAAATTTCATATCAAAGTTTCAAAAAACTTTCCATTCAATGTGTTTTGTTCCCACAACTCAACATGTTTATTTGTTCTTTAACCTCTTTTATTCACATTGTCCATCTCCTTCTATATTAAAAAATATAAAATATAAGCAAACCAATGTTCAACAAACCATATATGGAAATCTTTGTTTGAGGAGCTTGTAAAATTCATAGTAATGTGAAAATGGGAAAACATATTGCTAGATGAGTTCTTGAATTGGGTAGAAAGCCTTAACAAAAAACAAAAGCAACCCAAGAACCTTAAAAAGTAACCAAGGCATCATATTCAAAATCATCTCTTTCTGGGGTCCAAATTCTTTAACATGTACAAAAAATTGTGTTACAACATCACCTTTTTTTGTATTCATTTACTAGTCATGTTTCATCATACATGTAAGAAATATTTATAGTTATACAATTGTAGGAAAATGATTTTAAGATTTAAAAAGGAATGAAGGAGTGTGGGGAAGTTGAACTAAATATATGAAACAATGGTTTTTCTCCTTGTTCTCTTTTTGAAGGTTATTGAAAAGGCCAAATGTTTTGATAGAGGGAGAAAACATTACAAACTTTAAGTTCTTATTAGATGTAGTGTAAGGTCCTAGGGTAGGAGCATTAAAAAATAAGTGTTGTAAGATAATGTGGTTGTCAGATCAAGCTTGACATTTTGAAAATGTCCTTTGTTTTATAGGTTTTACCCATTGTAAAACAACAAGTGAATGCATGACTTGTCACTATTATCACAAACTTGAATATATATACATTATAATGTGAAGAAGGGGAGGGTTCTTACACCTTACCCTTCAAGAGTTGGAGGATTATTGTGAGTTTTAAGCATCATAAAAAATGAGATGAAATTATCATGATTATAATCACATGTAGATCACTAGGCAAAAGAGGGGGAGGGTTCTTATGCCATGTTTTTAAATTAAAAATTAGAGGATTTGTATGCCTCCTTTTCCGCAGGAGGGATAGTCACAAATATAAAGTGCCTTTGAAACACCTTAGGAAATTTCTCTAAATGGTTTACATTATACACAATCCTTAGTGAATATTTGAATCTTGTTTTGGAGAAAAAAACATTCATTTGTTTAATATTTTTAATAAAATTTCTTTACTTTGGTTAGGGTAGATTGACCCATCACATTGATCGTTTGCCTATGATTAAACACATATTTATATTTTCATCATATGTGTTTCATTTTGAGTGATTTAATATGTTATGGGAGTGCTATTTCAAGCTCTAAAAATCATGTTTGAAATGAAAAGGAAAAAGGATTAATGAAAAAAATAACAAGCAGAAAAGAAAGGTTTCCAACTTAAAAAACATGGTTTGTTTTTTCTTTGAATGCCTCTTACTTTCAAACCTCATAACTTTCTTATTTCTTATTCATTATAAACAATTTAAAATGTTATAGGAGCACCACTTGAAATTCTACAAATCATCTTGAACTTTAATAGCAACAAAACAACATACAAGAAATATTTTGGGTGTTTGGGAATCGACATTTATAGTTTTTGGTGATTTGTTTTTTTGAGTTCTTGACACCCCTTTACTTTGGGAGGCCATAATTTTTTCATTTCTAATATGCTTTTAAGATTCTTAGTGTGTGAGATGTGCCAAGAGAGGAAGGGTTCAAATTTTTTTTGGACACCAGAAACAACAGAACCTTCCCCTTGGATTTGGCTTGCTCTAAACGTTTAAATGTTCGGTCACCAATTGATCTACCCTATACCTATTCTTCTTAACAAAATGTAACCTACAAAAGAATAATGATATACATGCTTTAACAACATGTATCACATTTGCACTTTCAAAATCCTTTTTGTTGGGTCATGTTTTGAAGCAAGGATTATATGCATTCATTTTGGTCTACAATACAATAATGGGCTATAAATAGCTTGCCCCTTGTGGATGGAAACAAATAATGTTTCAAAATTGTGATATTCACAAAGTTGTAAGGTGAAAAGGGATTTTTGTTTGGGCCATGCAATAAAGTAGGTTCATGAAAGACATGCATCATATGGGTAAAAATAACATGGACCTTATGAGGAAGAGGGATGAGATTGTTTTGAACTTGATTTTTAATTATGGTTTTCAAGTTTTTTATAGTAGCACCATTTTAAACCCATATCCTTTGCCCAAAATTAGTTTTCTAGCCTATATGTATGGGATAAAAGGGAACCCACAATAAATCTATCTTTGGATGCCCAAATCTTTGAACTTTTTAAAGTTTGTGAACTCATTTTGGGTTTGACACAATTGATGAATTTTTTGGTTTAAACCTTTTCAATATATTTTATTTTTCAAATAATTAATCCTTGAAAATATGGAAGTTCTAAAAGGCACAATATTTGAAAATTGAAGTGACTAAAATAAAATTTATCAATATGTTCAATATTTTTATAATTTTCATATTTGGGAGATGATATTTTATGACGAATTTAGTAACAAATATCATTATTTTTGTAATAACTTTCATGATATTTGGTTTAAAAAAGATATTTAAAAAATACATATTCACCATTAGACAACATATACATGGACTAACCAAATTAATCCATGTATCTTCATGAACCAAGTCAGTTCATTAGTTTGAAATGATTGTCAAAAAATACATAAAACCATATGGGACAAACTTGAATGCATTATATTAAAACATTTAATCATCTTTCCTTTTTCATTTCAATAACCTTAATCCAAAACTTGGAATATGACGTGTGGAGAGACAATTTGGCATGGCCTTTGTGTAATTTACATTTTGTTTCACTACACATTTGATCATGCATTTCATATGGATTTCAAAACACACTTTTGTTTTGCCACATAATCAATCTTCTCTAATTTTTTCACCTCATATGTACAATACATACAATTGCTCTACATTTCTACCAAACAACAACACAAAGTTTAAAAAGAAGAATCTAGAAGCACTTCAAGATTTAATTTAAGGTAGTTGACATGTTTGTTGTCCTAGTTTGTTAAGAAAATATTACATGACTATACAAAGTTCATTTGGTCCCACATTTTAAAGAACATTTCCTACTTGAACTCTTGTTAATTTGGAAGGAATGGCCAATTCTCTAATGGAGCCAATTGGTTCATTTCACTTAAATTAGTCAAGCTATGAAAATAATATATTAATGTCCAAAACAAGTGATCATAAATTTCGACCCTATATCTACAACCATCCATCTTTCATATGTTGCTTAAATTAAATGGACCAGTAGACAACTAGACAAGGCACAACCTTACAACATTTCTTGTATCTTCATGTTGAAGAAAATTATATGAATATAATGCATTACAAAACCTTGCAATTATAATGAATTTTTTTTAGAGGAAACTTTTCACAACAACATAGTATTATATTAATGTTGGGGTTGAAGGTTGATTATTGGTTGGTATGAGGCAAATGTATGTTTAGTATTAAGATTTATATGGCCTTTGTATGAAATTAGTATCAAATCTTTCTTAAGTTTTCATATTACCATGTAAATATTGGTACAAGGCAATTATTACATCAAATCCTAATCAATGTTGGGTGGGTATCAAATGGAGGGTTACTTTCAAGTTGGTTCTCATCAAAGGTTCTTACTTAAGGTGAAAACCAATTCCATGAGAATTTGACAGGGTATCATATGGGTTTTCATTTGATGCCTAGGGAGGTTACAAGGGAACCCTTAGATTTGATTTTCAAGCTAGTAGATGTTATATAAAAAAAACTAGTATTAAAAAATAAACTCTGAAAGCGTCTCCAAAGATGCTTAGTATGCAACCATGCATTGGAAATCTTGGATTGGGTATAACAATCAAATCCAAGATCCACTATAAGACTAGTGCAACCTTGGAATATTGCACAACTTTCAAAGCCCTAGAGCTTCAGAAGAGTCCAATAAATTGCTCCATGTTCATGATTGGCTAATAGTAGTCTCTCACCTATGTGCAATCCTTTGTTTTAGTTTTATGGGTAAGGTTGGAAAAAAATAAGTAAGTAAAATGTGAGACACATACATTAGATGTGAGAAATATTTTGGTAGGTTCATCAATTTACCCACCCAACACTAGTTATCCCGCGCTCACAAATGATCACTCAATCCATTTCAGATTTTTAAATCTAAAAAAGAAAAAGGGGTTTACATTTGAGCATTTCATGGGATCATAGATATGTTCGTTAAGGTGAAAATCTTAGATCTTTACAAGACAAGGACAAAAGCTTACATCACAAAATGGAACTTTTGTCTTGGAATCTAACAAAGCTAAGAACATAGGAACCCTTAAGCTTTTCAAGCCACAATTGTTGACACTTTTCCTTTCATATTATAATAGGTAAACATACAACTTTTCATAATATTTTGTAAAAATAATTGATGAAACAATGACATTTTTGGAAAGGTGCTTACATAGGGCAAAATTATATATATATAATTTATTTTGGTATAAGTAGTTTTTTGTGTCAATTGCCAAATACACAATTTCATATTTTGTAGTTCTTCATTTGTGCTCAAGTATGCCATTGATAAAAAAAAATTGACATTTTTCTATTAAATGTAGTTCATGAATATCATATCAATATATATTTGGAAATGTACATTTTTTTTGAATTTATTGGTTGATTTGCATGAACACCAATTATCGACTTGATTTTTTTTTTTTGAAACATGGAATGAATAATCTTTCAAAAGTTGAAATTAAATAGTTCAATATTTTTATTTGCAGAATATTTTGAAACATAAATTGAAATAATACTTGAACATTCTGATGGCATTTCATTAGTTTTCAAAAACCCACAATGAAAATATCAAAAAGGTGGACAAAATACCTTTATACATGGACTATTGAATCCATAACAAAGTAGGGAGATATCTTATATCAAAGCACCAATGATGTGTTAGAATGTAGTCATAAGTTGCCATGCAATTACATCTTTGAAACATTACACATAAACTCAACCTTTGATCATGAAACTTATCTCATGGACTAGTAACAAAAAAACATGATGATGAATTTAGGACACATTGTTCAATTTATTTTGATGGGAAAAAGTTAAGTTAATCAAATTCACTCAAATTTGAGGAATTGAATAACCCAACAATATTAAAGCATTAGACAAGGTGAGTCAAGTATGCAATTGTCAGGGCAAAGCTCATGTTACTAGAACCTTGAAGAATCTTAGCTTTTAGCTCAACTTCCCCAAGCCCTATCTTTGCATTTTTTATTAATTTATCATATCATGGTTGTTGTCATAGCCTTGTTTGATGTTGAGAGTTGCTTTTGAGTTCTACATGTAACTCTACAAATATGAATTAAATTCAATCACAAACATAGAAATATTATCCTCTTAGGTGTAACATTTTATTCAAAAACCCATTTCAACATTATAATGGCTAAAGTAAACTTTGGCATTGAAATTGTTTCCATTTCATCCTAAAGAAGATAGATTACAATTTACCACCTAATTTTTTTCTGCTATTACATTCATTGAGAAGTTTGAATTTCACCAAAAAAAATCCTTATAACTTATACAAAAGATTTTGGAAACCAGAGTAGGAATCCCATAGGCCACAAGAATGTCATTTAAATGCAAAGAATATATAGCCACTATAACATCCAATTGATTTGGGACAAAGAATCATGATTTATGGACAAAGGAGAGAGAAAAAGAGGAATGTTTTCAACTCATGTATGGATTTCCAAAATCCCCTCTAAAAAAACATGAATATAAATTTCTGTGTGTGTGTGTTTTTTTGGGGGGAAACAAATTTTATCATTTAAAAAAACCAAAAAATGGAAAATTTTAGAAAAAAATTTATTTCTCCTGATGTAAATTCAACTACAATTGCAAATTTTTGGGATTAAAATGTCTCAAAATTTTTGTATATCACAAAATTTAAAAAAAAAATCATGAATCTTGCTTGGAAAGTTCACTACCTTCCTACCTTCCACCACTTTTCTTCAGACCAGACTTCACTTTTGGCAGAAAGTTCTTCTCTTTACAACCCTCAATTCCAAATGCTCCAAAAAGGTTGGTGGAATAAAAGACCACTTTTTAGTTCAAAAGTTTCTGGGGACCTCAAAAATCTTCTTTCCATATCTGAGTTTACAATGGTGACTCTACAATGCAAACTTAGAAGGCTTTTCATAGCTGCTGGTCAACTAACACATTGGCCAGTGTTTTTTTGGGACTTTTTTAATGTGGCCCAAGTGAGGATCATCATCGGTAGGAAGATGTGAATAAAAAATGGCAATCATCCATAAGAAGACATTTTTTAGGTGGCTAAATATGGCTATATAAACCAGACACAAAAGTACAAATCTTTAATCAACCTTTTATATTTATGGCTACAAACTCAAACCCAAAAAATAAAATCTGTTGGTTTTTAAAAAAAATTTGATTAAAAATTTCTCTTTTTGGCATCATCTTGCCTGTAAAGAAAAGTCTGGTCAACACTGCTTTAGACCTTTAGACCGGCGGTAATTGGGGAGGTGGGACTTGTGGGCAACATTAAAAAGACTGGCTGGCGGCTCTGTTGCCAAAGTTATAATTTTTTTGAAATGCACAAGAAAAATTTGCAAGAACCTTCGTCTGTTAAAAAGCTATTGGGTACTACTACTACCCATTGAAATCTTAGTTCACTCAAGATAACGAAGGTGTTCGAGCAACTACACCAGTTGCTCAGTATGAGACCCTGCAACTTAATTTAAAGTCAAAACATGCCGTTTTGGCCCAGCATTTTGCCACAATTTGCTAAGGCTGGTAAAAGGGACAGCAAAGTTAACGCCCACCAGGGATGGGTGTAATAAATATGACCTGACTGTTGCTCCTTGTTTCTCATTGGCCAAGTCGTTTGCTATTTTTCATCTCCAAACCTATTTGGAGTCCCAGTTTTAGGTTTTGGGTGGGGTTGGAAAAAAGTAAATATCAAAACCTGGATTTTTGCAGAGTCGTATTATAAGGGGTCTCATGCGCCTTTTAGCAGCCTCTCTATTTTGTACTAGTAAATACTGGGCCAAAAACATTTTGCTGAGCCAAACCGGCATGTTTTGATTTTCCTTCATTCTGATTTCTTTTGCTGGGCCACATATTGAGCACCACCGCTGGAGATGCTCTTATTAGGGTCTGCTGCACCGTTTACCAGCCTCAGTATACCCTGTACTGAAGAATGCTGGGCCAAAACCATTTTGCTGAGCCAAACCGGCTGGCATGTTTAGATTTTTTTTCATCTGATTTTCATGTGCTGGGCCACATACTGAGCACCGCACGTGGAGATAGTCTTATTAGGATCTGCTTGTGGCCGTTTACCAGCCTCATAGTATCCTGTACTACTGGAAAATGCTGGGCCAAAACTATTTTGCTGAGCCAAACCGGCATGTTTTGATTTAAAGCATTTTCAATAATCGTGTCTGTACAGACAGGCTTAGTAAAAACAAAAGGCCATAAATAAGAAGAAGAAGAATAAGAAGAAGAAGAAGAAGAAAAAGTGGGCCTGTGTTGGGGAGACAAAAAACGTGGTCGTATTTTGCAAGCCAGGAACCAAGGAAGGAAAGCAAAGCAAAGGAACAGAAGGTGTCATCACCAGCGCTACAATCGGGAGGACAATCTTCCGAAGTAGGAAATTTTGTTGTTGTTGTTATTGTTGTCGTCTGCCAGGAGATCTTTACATTTTTGTGTGCGCGCGCTTTTTGTCTCTCTTGCGGAAGTTGCGGTTTTGGATTCCCCGTCAAGAGTCGACTGCACTGTGGTCGTTGCGAATGTGTGTGAAGATTTCGAGGGGGGTGGTGGTGGGGAGAAAGAAGATGATGGTTTTGTGTATTGGAAATACTAAGGAGCTTTTACTTCTTCGAAGTTCTTCCTCTGCTGCTCTTCTAGCGCACGCCTTTCTCCTACCACAGTTCCTGTAAGCGCTGCACAGTATTGTAGCTTCTTTTCCTTTTGTTTGACTCTCCCTGGGGTTTGATGACGAAGGTTTGTGTTTTTTTTTTCTTAGTGGATGTTTTGAAGAAGGTTTGTTTGTTTGTTTGTTTTCGGGAGCACGCCAGGTATTTGCTGCAGCGCTTTTGTGTTGGAGAATCTGATTAGATGTCTTGTGTCCATGTAATAAGGCCTGAATTGTATACGAATATGCATGTACAGGAGAGTCTTGGTATTCTTTCTCTTGTTAGATTGGTAAGGCGTTCCAGGTTATTGCTGTGGAGCATTTAAGGCAGTGTTTTCCAGGTTCATTGGCTTAAGGCATGTTCATTTTTGTGGCTTTGTGCCCATGCCAGCTTCTGTCTTCCAGTAAAAAGAGCAAGGGAATTTTTATTTGTATTTTGGAACACATTAGGAGACCCCACTGACAAGCTGTTGGCAATAACCCCAAGTCAGGGCCTAGTGGCAGAGAACATGGCAGGGCTTTCATCTGCTCACCAGCAGGTTGAACCCAAGACCCTGGTGTGAACCTGGGACCTTTGTGTTATCAAACAGGGGTCGTACCACAATACCCCCAAGTCAGGCCATTACCTAATCGCCATGTCCTCAGCGGTTGCACCACAATACCCCCAAGTTGAGCCTAATGGCAGACAACATGGCAGGGCTTTCATCTGCTTGAACCTTCGGACCTTGGGTTGAACCCGGGACCTTTGTGATATCAAACAGGGGCAGTACCACCGAACCATCACCCCTGGGGTTAGAGCAGGGGACAATTTTAGCCATTTGCTCATAGGAAACTGGATCTCTATTTCAGCCTAGCTAGTGATGGAGTTTGGCTATTTCTAATATGCCTTCCAAGGCATAGCTGGCCTTGGAGCTCCTGGAAGCATTATTGTTGTTGTTGTTGTGGAAACAAATGACAGGAAGCTTTAGTTTGTTGATTTCAGTTAGGCACTGAGTGGGGTTTTGGTTTTTGGTTGGGACAGAGTTGCAGAGAATTGAAGTACCTATTGGCTGGTCTCGTGGCTTCAATCTTGTGTGCTGCAGAAACCCTTGGCAGGCAGAAGTAGGGTAAAAGTGACAGTACTCACAGCCTGCTGGGGTTTACAACTTTTGTTGATGGTGTCCAAAATTGAAGAAGCTGTAATTCCTGTGCAAAGTGAATTCAGGAAGTGGTAGTACTGCAGGTCTTCTTGTGGTCTTGGCATTGAAGTCAAGCAGCTACTTTCAGAAAACATGAGTGTGCAATATCGTCCAGACCTCAAGGGTGGCGGGAGCAGCAGCAGAGAGAGTGTGTATCTTCAGGATACAGCAAATAGTCAACAGGTGGTGCCTGGCTATTACCCTGCAAAACAAGCTTATACTGACAAGGCACAACAGAGACAAGCTCATGTGCAGTATGAACTACAACATCAAATGGAGAACCAGCAGGGCTCACCAATCTCACCACTGTCACCACCAGACTCGTCCCAGGCTGCATCAGACATAGCACCAAGCAGTGGCCAAGGTTGGAGCCCTGTTTCTTTCCATAGTGAGACATCCTTCCGCAGTGAGGTGTCTTTGGAGTCCAAGTTCCATACCCATGAGGATGCTGAGTTTTATGGGCAGCCAAATGGGGAATTATCTTCACATCACAGCACCTCCTCCTCCTCAGCCATGTTGGCACCCACATCCTCTCAATCAACTGTTACCACCCATTCCTCCTTCAATACAACAACATACAACCTAGCAGCTCGCAACCATGTTGCTGAACAACAATATGCACAACAAGCACATAGTGGGTATGCGAAAAAGGAGATGCATAGTGATGTCGCACACATGCTGCAAGTCTTGGAGAATGCTTTACTAGATGATGATGATGATGAAGATGAAACGGATCTGGCAGCATCCCTCAGTCAGAGACACAATACACTCTCTGCTGATGGGGGTTGGGCAGATACCCTCGAAGAACTCCTTGCAGTCGAGAGAACTTCCCCCCTTGACTCACAGTCACATGAGGTTTCTGCAACAGCTGCTGCATCTGCTCAGTCCCCAAGCAGCTCAGATAGTTATTCAACTGCTGTCCCAGAAGATGTAAGCTCCAGATCCCTCTCACATATGCAGAGAATTTGTTATCTGAGTGAGCAGGACTATACAGTTTGGTCTCATTTTTAATGTATGAAGGAGGAGCATTTAGACTTCCCCTTGGATTGCTCTTAAGGGAAAGCTTCAGGGTTTCATGTGCCAGGGACTTGGGAGTGACTATATGAAGAATCTTGTCTTTTTGTTCCAGAGCTATGTTAGTTACTGACTCCTTTTGACCTCAACAGCAGGTGAAAGCTGTGATGGATACAAGGAGCCAGTCAGAACAGTTGCTTGTAGCATGTGCAGAAGCTGTTGCAAACAATGATTTGCCATTGGCAAACGTGCTCATAGCACAGCTGCATCAGGTGGTGTCCATTTATGGTAACCCAATGCAGCGGCTTGCAGCCTACATGATGGAGGGTCTCATTGCTCGGATAGCTTCAACTGGTAAAGGACTGTACAAAGCACTGAGGTGCAAGGAAGCACCAACTGCTGATTTACTCTCAGCTATGCAAATCCTCTATGAAGTTTGTCCCTACTTTAAGTTTGGGTACATGGCAGCAAACGGAGCTATTGCAGAGGCCTTTCAGAATGAGCAAAGGGTGCATATTATCGATTTTGAAATAGCTCAGGGTGGGCAGTGGATGACACTCATACAAGCTCTAGCTGCCCGACCAGGGGGTCCTCCTCATCTTCGGATCACAGGGGTGGATGATCCTGCATCAGGGTTAGCAGGGATGTCACCTACAGGAGGTGTAGAGCTAGTGGGTATACGACTCAGGAATCTTGCCCAAGCTGTTGGGGTGCCTTTTGTGTTCCATCCAGTGGCAAAGAATGGCACACAGGTGCAGGAGTGGATGCTGGAGCGACAGCCTGGGGAAGCACTGGCTGTCAATTTTGCACTACAACTTCATCATATGCCTGATGAAAGTGTCTGTACTACCAACCCCCGCGACCGTATATTGCGGATGGTGAAGAGCCTTCGGCCCAAGGTGGTCACACTTGTTGAGCATGAAGCTAACACAAATACAGCTCCATTTTTGCCACGGTTCATGGAAACCCTGAGCTACTACTCAGCCATCTTTGAGTCTTTGGACATTACTTTGGCACGTGAAAGTCAGGATCGTGTCAAAGTAGAGCAAAATTGTTTAGCCCGTGACATTGTGAATGTAATTGCTTGTGAAGGCAGTGAGCGAGTGGAAAGGTATGAACTGCTTGGAAAATGGAAGGCTCGGATGACTATGGCAGGCTTCCAGCCTTACCCTCTGAGCTCTTCAGTAAACCGCACAATCAAGACATTGCTGGAGTCCTACAGTGATAAGTACCGATTGAAAGAGGAAGGTGCAGCTTTATTATTGGGCTGGATGAATCGACCTCTAGTTGTAGCATCAGCATGGCACTAGTGGCATTGGGCTTTCAGTGCTTTGCTGGATACATGTTTTTCTCAGTTAGGTTTTTTCTCTCTACTTGAAGTTTGATTTCATCTACTAGTAGTAGTAGTAGTAGTAGTAGGTAGTAGTGCACAACAATAGTCCTGAAAGGCTAACTGATAGGTGATGATGATGATGATGTTCCTCCAGCAGCAAATTGCAGCAAGCATGGTGGATGTATTTCTTGGGGCTGCAAGCGAGCCCTGGTTTTTCGCTCGTTGCAAGAGAGACATCCACCATACTTGCAAGGCACCAACTGATCTAAATGCACACACAGCTTTGTCATGTTTTCTCATCAGAAGTAGAAACTTGATGATGATCTCTGACCAACAACCGAAGGTGGATGGATCATGAACTCAAAAGAGATACTGCTCCAGCATTGTGGACCTTGGGAAGGTAACCTCAATTTTCACACTGCGATGTTGTGCTGCTCCTAGGAACACCCAAGTGATGTTTTCATGTGCCATCGTCTACTACAAAGTGATGTGTTAGTGGTCAATTTCTGTGTACCATTTCAAGAGCGTGTTATCCAGTGGCATATAAGCTTGCACATGTTATGCATCCCCTGTTTCTGACTTACACCTGTGGGTTTGTAGCTCCTATTAATTAACCTTGTATGAACCTCTTGAAGTTCTGACTGTATAAAGCATGTTTTTCTATGCTCTTGTGCATCTTAGAATGTCATTTTGACCACATGTTTCATTACTATTGTTATCTATTGAACATGTGTTTGCTCTTCTGTCTTCTGTTGACTCTACACCTGTTTGTACTTCTATTGAGCACATGTTTCTCTACTCTTCTTCTTTCATCTTTGCAAGTGTTTGTAAGTTATAAATGCTTAAGGTACCATCTGCAACTACCTCCACTTCTGTTCTGACATTTCCAGATGACGAAAATTGGGGCAATTGAATTCGCTTCCCAACTCTCGATGTTCTGACAAATATAAGTGAAAATCTTGGATATTCCACTCAGTAACATAATGACTTATTAGAGTTCAGTTATAAGATAACATCCATCCATTTTTCACTACAAATTTCATGCAATTGCCTTTTGCTTGAACTCAGAACCTGAGCTGGGCTGTTCTCCCTCTAGAAATAGGCCCAGGTTTTCTGGATGTTGTCAACTCAAGGCTTTTTGAAGTACAAGTACCAAACCCTACTTTTTGAAGTTGGGACAATTCAATTCAACTTTGGGCAAACCTTGTGGGATAAATTGTAAAGGTGTGAGTTAGTGAACTAATGTCTAGGGGAAAAAAAAAAGGTGAGATTATACATTGTTTATGTCTCATTTTTTTGGCCTAATTACGTTCCTCATCAATTTTCTCTTACATCAATACCCCATGTCATAAGCATGGGTATTTATTTAGGCAAGTTATTAGTTTTAGTTGAGTGCAATGTAAATGGAATAAACCTAATCTGAAGTTGAATTCCAAGATTTTTGGGAAGGCTTTGGAACTAACATGTAATACCCTTAACATAACATTAATAAACTTAACAAACCCTTAATAATTATAATTATATATATATATATATATATATAAACCTTATAACCTTAATAATAATTTAATAATAAACATTAGAAACATCTTTAATATACTCATAAAACAACTCAAGCAAATTATTGGCAAGTGCATTTTGATTATTAATGTGATTATAACAGGATTTAATAACCTAATCATGGAAGAAATGCATTTGAAAGTTGTTCACATGGAGGGATGCAGTTGCAAATAGTTGCAATGGAGTCACAACATAGTCGTAAAATAGTCACAAAATTTTCAAGGGTGGTTAATAGTCATGAAAAAGTTGCAAATGACACATATTCACATGTAATTGCAAAATGACCAGTTGTTGCCAAACACAAGATTTCTTTTAATGAATCCAATCATTTATCAAGCATATTTTCTTTGGTCATAATAATGCCAACATGATGCCAACATGAAATTTGTGAAATGAATCTATAGATAGCTTGCTTCTTTTTTTTATAGCTTTGTTGATAAAAAAAAATTCACTCTTTATTTTAGCCTCTTGCAAATCTAGTTGGGTAGATAGATTAGGTTCCAAATGGTAAGGAAGTTATCTATTCATCTTAGTATTCCGATCTTGGCAGCTATTAGTGACTTACCGATTAGTTAGGGAATTTATCTCATCTTTCTAAGATTTCCAAAATTACATTCTTACTACTGTACTTTGTTTCATGTTGAATATATGAGGAGTCATATTAGAAAATTCACAAGGTTCAATCATGATATTGTGAATTGAAGGATATTGTTTCTTTGCCACTAAGGTAGGGTTGTGATGGTGTGGAGGCCTTTGAATTGGAAACATGGTGGTTTGGGGTTGTTCATGTAACCATGTTTCATCAATGCAACATGCATAAACCTTGTCTATTGCATTTAGATTTTCATATTGCATTCCTTCTCTTGGAATTAGATAGTCATCATTGAACTCAATGCGTTCTTTTGGGGTTTGTCTAGCTAGTTTGAAAGTTTCATCTCCATTAGTCATTAGGTCTCATATGTTTGATGATGGAATATGGGTCTCTTATGGAGGAAATGATGAATCATCTCATACAAGCTTCATTCAAAATTACAAGGAAGTTGAACATTGATTCTCTTTTGGACATCCATGGCCAAATAATCTAGATTCTATTTAGTGTTGCCATGTAACCAAATATATTTTTGAAGTTCCTTGCAATGGAATTCCACGTGACTTTGCATGTAGGACCATTCTTCACATGTTATAAACAACTAACATTCATGTTGTAAGCCAGGGTGAAACCACACCCACATTGGTTTTCGTGGTATTACAGGATTACTACATGTGCATACATTGATCTATATAACTTGCTGGAGCCTGGGCCTTGCACTTTTGTGAAGACAGAGGAAAATAATAACTAGTATTTACAATTGTGTATTTATATTGTAGGCCAAGGTGAAACCACACTCACATTGGTACCAATTACCACAATGAAAAAAACAAATGAACTTTTTCAGTTTGATCCCATTTTTTTAAAGTAAAAATGTGTGAGTCCACCATTTCAAAATAGGGAAGTGTTGGCCATTATCTCCCTCCACTTTTGAGGTTTCTTTCTCCTTTTTTTATTTTCATAAAAAATCGACTTCCTCCACCTAGCCCTAAAATATGGGCCCACTAAAATTGTTAGCCGTGAAACTTGAGGCCTTTTTTTATTAGATCAATATTATCAACATGAGATCGTTAATTTGTTTAGGGTTTAGAAATTATTATGGGAAAGGTGGCTAAGTTTTATTGAGGGAAAATATTTTTTAAATGAGTGCAATATGAAAATATGACATTTGAAGACTTTGCATTTTGAGGTACAAAACCCTCTTTCACTTGATTAAAACGATTGTTGTTTTATTTTTCATATTGATAAAATATATAACAAATGATTTAATTATTCAAGTTCAATTACATATTACATTATGACATCTTAGGTGTTGACACTATTATATAACACGCATAGGTATTGAAATTGGGAGTACTAAAATCATAGGTATTGCATACTTTTGATAATGTTTCAATAATCTATTATGGTTATAACAATGATTTTGTAGGTATTGTAATGCCTAGGCAAAATTGGAACATAAATATTGCATAGTTTTTAGAATGTGCCAATAATTTGTAATGGTTATAATAGTGATATCATAGGTATTGTAATGTCTAAGCACAATTGGAACATAGGTATAATTGCATAGTTTTGAGAATTCTCAATAATATGTATAGAATTCAAATAGTGATATCATAGGTATTGTAATATTTAGGCAAAATTGGAACATAGGTATTGCATAGTTTTGATAATGTTTCTATAATATGTAATGGTTATTACAATGATATCATAGGTATTGTAACCCCTAGGTAAATTTGGATCATAGGTATTGCATAGTTTTTGAAAATGTTTCAATAATTTGTAATGGTTATAACAATGTTGTCATAGGTATTGTAAGCCCTAGGCAAATTTAAACCATAGGTATTGCATAGTTTTGAAAATGTTCCAATAATTTGTAATGTTTATAATAGTGATATAATAGTTATTGTAACCTATAATCAAAATTGGAACATAGGTATTGCTTGTATATAACTTAAGAACAATACTAAGGCATAGGTAATATCTTTAAATGTAATGCAATTACATGTATTGCACATGTTTAACAATGTCTTAGCATTAAGACATTGGTATTGCATGTCCTTTTGCATGTTTGCATTTCTTGATACATATTATGATATCTACCTTTTGTTTCAATTTTGTGTGCCAATGCCAACATAAACATTACTAATTTGTGGCTATGATGAAACATCATCATGGGTATTAGTAAATAAAGATTTGTACCCATCTACTATAATCTATTTGATCTAATATAATTTGTCTTTGTATTTGTTTAAAAAATAGGTGGGACAAAAGTTGGAATACACCATGGTTTGCCCATTGAAACATGTTCATGCTCAAAATGCAACCTCCCTTGTTTTGATGCCCAAAACTTTGCAAGGTTTTGGGAATGTAATAAAGGTTATGGCAAGATACATACCATGGGCAAATGTGGGAGAATACATTGAGAGAATGAAGAATAATAAAAATGTTCCTTGCCAATTGATATGGTGGTAGTATGATCAACTAGAAGTTGGTCCTTAAAAAGGCCAACCAGTAGTAGTCACCTTGGTCATCATTGGTAAATAATGCATGTTTAGAAATGAACTTGAAGTGTGGATGTATGTGGATATAGCATAATCATCCCAATACCATTGTCTTGAGTGTGCATGTAACTATCATTGCAACTTTAGATCAAAGGATTGCTATGGTGATCCTAGGCATCCCAAATCAGAAAAATGAAGGTGCATTGCCAAGTTTTCCATGAAGTGCTTCTACATGTATCCAAATTTTACAAAATTTGTTTGGTATCATCAAGAGCACACCCATGAGGATGGTACTCCGGGCCATGGAACATTTGATTGTGACTCTCAATCTTGTAAATCTTGATATGCAAGCTACATTTTTCCAAAGTTAAAGGCTTGGATTCAAAATTGTTTGGACAGTGGCTTGACCACTAAGCAAATATATGAGGAACATAAGAAGATATAGTATAATGCATGACTTATTGGAAAAGATGATTTTTTGACTCAAAGGACCATTTGATACTATGAGAATAAAATGAAAAAAGGAAGTAATTGGAAGTGTCATCCTAATGACCACATGAATGTGCATATGTGGACTTTGGAACATCATGAAAATGTCTTCTTTTTGCAAGAGGAAAACAAAACAAAGGACTTACCCTTCACAATTGGCATACAAACACCATTGCAAATTGGTTGGTTGTTGGAGTTTGGGCATAATGGAGTACTTTCCATGGATGTGAGCTTTGGTACCAATGTGCAAAGGCACCACCTTTTCACCTTGATGGTGTTTGACCATCATTGTCAAGGTTTACCAATAGCATGGGTAATCACAAGTTGGTAAACAAAATTGGACTTAATACATTGGTTATTAATGTTGAAAGAATGCGCCTTGAAAAAGGATCCCGCTTGGAGCCCTTCATGTTTCATCATAGATGATGCCCCTCAAGAACGTCATGTAATCAAGTACAATAGACAATTTACTTACCTTGTCCCATTCTATTTTGTGTAGTTTTGTTTTCGAAGGTCTTTTCCTTAAAATGTTTTTAAAATATTTTCATGTGGTTATGGGTGTGGTTGTGTTTTCCTTTTGATTGATTGTTTATGTTTTTTAATATCGAGTTGAATTATCATTATTTTGTTAATGGATGATAATTTTTTTTTGTAATCATGTGTGGAAAGACAAAAATGTGTCGATGTACTTGTGTGCATGGCATGTTTTGAAAAATTGGAAGAAAAAAATTATTTCAAAGGTGCCAAAGGATGGAGATTTGAAAGATCACATCTTCCAAGCTTTGAGGGCCACCATGTACAAATTCAAATTGAGTATGAAGAAAGTATTAAGGATTTTGTTAGGTGCACATGAAAGAAGTTGTTGATGACTACCATGGAGGATTTGGGGCCATCAAGTTTTACAATTATTTTTGGGCTCATTATGATAATTTGGTAAGTGTATTCAATTCACATTTTATTTTGGGTTGTATATTATTACATAATTTAAAATATAGTACATGAGATATGTATTGACATTCCAAGGCTAACATTGAACATATTGCAATATGCATGTCGTGTATATTTGAATTCCATAACCTTATCCTTGTGACATAAATAACAAGTTTAACATAAGTATTGCAATATGGGGGTTCTTGACTTGTTGAAGAT
>Ga0209611_10001031_pt1 | contig 45992 bp, 39 predicted proteins | sample S1TSphgellanicum_3_FD_187693 | JGI IMG/M metagenome (GOLD analysis project Ga0209611, IMG submission 187693) | Host-associated microbial communities from peat moss isolated from Minnesota, USA - S1T2_Fc - Sphagnum magellanicum MG (SPAdes) (version 2) | ecosystem: Host-associated > Plants > Peat...
CAAGCATTGAAGGCCCACTTCATGTGGTGCTCATGGTCCTCATGGTTTGTAATTGACCCCGACACAGCTACAAACTGCCAAATTTTTCAGATATAAAATGGAACATTTTCAGGACCCATTGATCAGAAGGCATCATACCTCTTCTTAATAAGCTATGATCTACATAAGTTTACATTAGAAATTGTACTAGACTGAGCTTTGCATATAACTAGGTCGTAAACCTTAATTTTGATTATCCTGGCAGTACCATAAGGTCAGGTTCTCCAATGTGACAACAAAGAAAATTCAAAAGCAGAAATTGTGTAACTTTGGAGCAAATTGAATTGCAAAAGTCTACCTCTTGGAAGGTCATGAAGCCTGTCCCTGATGGATCAAATAAGTGGAAAATCTGCAGACCATCAAATGCGGGCAAACAGCCCCTCTCCTTCATCAGCAACATGAGGTAACCTAACCCATCCTCAAGATCCTTCGAGCCAGGTGGTGAAGAAAGCAGGTTCATAGCAGGAAAGAAAAGTGTAGATTCAATCAAAAGCAGACTTTTTTTAATGTTTGCTTTTAAAAGCTGCAGCATATTCTACAAATCAATTGCTTGTCCCAAAAGCACTATCAAGCAAACTCAGAATACTGGCAATCATTTTGTGATACAGACTTTGGGTGCTAAAGAGCCAAACTCGCAAGGGAGTCTATAGTGTTGATCAATATGCCAATGCCATCCAGTAGTCCAATGATTCAAGAAGTGTCAGATGGGGGCTGAAGAGTCTGTCCAGAGGGAAGCCTATCCATTGCTGTTTTTCAGATAACAAAAGGGACATGTTGGAGGACAAGCCGAGAGCATCAAGAACCTGCTCAGAGAAGTAGCATCTTGGCAAATCAAGCACCTCCAAAAATAGATCCAAACTTACTTTACCACTGCAATGAAAGAAAGTGTGTCAAATGCCAACCCAGCATGCCAAAAGACGAGATTCAACATTACCAGCTGATCTGCAACATTTCTGCGGTTTATAACTGTTGCCTTCCATAAGTTTGAAGGGGCAAAGGAATTACTTACCTGCTTGTTGGCTTCATGGAAGCAAATTTCTCCAACAAACCCTTCACTTGTTTTGTTGACAATTTGAATAACTGCACTTTCAAAGATCAACTTTCATGGCTTAGAAATTTTCCTCGGACTCATGAATGTGAGAGTTTTGGGTTTAGTTCAGTTTCCTAAATGGTCCGGAAGTGGCAATAAATCAGGAGCAGATGGGAAATGTACAAACTAACATGCAACAAAAGTGCTGTGACCAAATTACATTTCAGAATAATTTGCAGATTTTGTCAGGAGGAAGTCATTGAGCTTACATGTTCTATTCTACCCATTTCCAGCATCCAGTTTGCTGTTGATGGCTGCATTATTAACACACCCAAAAAATTCAGATATCCATATAAGCATAAATTGTGACAAAGGGATAATATAAAAAAAACTTTGCAAAATTGACAAATAATAAAGAAATCCATGCAAGAGAGAAGGGGAAAAAACAGTGCCCACCAATTCCAATTCTTGAGCCTTCACAGTTAGCATTAGATCACCATGAGTGTGCTCTGTCTCAGGGACATTCAATGCCTTTGCCATTTCCCTCCGGACCTGCAATAAAATGCAATTGTATCTGTAAAGCTGCTACAGTACCTGTCTTGTTCAAAAGTTCAAGGTTAAATGAAAACAGAAACCACCCACCCGCTCACAGAATCTTGTCGGGCTGCTTTGCTCACTCAGAGAGGGATAAACAACTGGTAGATATTCCACCTGTACAGAACAAAACCCATGACCCCAGTAAGTAGTCAAAACATGACAAGGCAAATAAACTGCAATAAACAGTAATTTACCTTAACTGTATCATACATAAGGTTTTGCAGAGACAAGTTGCGCTGTCACTAAACAGGTTCAGCTTCTGAAGTTTCATAGAGGAAAAGAAACTCAGGCAGCTGATAAAGATCTAGTCACACACACAATCAGCGTACTAGGTCATAGTGCATTCCTCCATGAAATTGTGGAATTGTGTCAGCATCCGGAAGAGCAGATTCAATACAGAGATGTCGCCCCTGCAAACATTTTACTACAATACTACATCAGTAATCATGAATGTGAAGCTTCTGTGGCCCTCCAAACAAACAATCTGGTTGCAAACAAAACAGGCTCATAATGTTAGGTGCCACCATAGGGTTTAGGGTTTCGGATCTAGGGTTTAGGAAGTGACATCATTATGAAAATCTGGGTTAGAAACAATTGTGCAATTTTGGCCATACCATGAATTGTCAAAGTGGACAAAGGGATAGCGGATGACTACTGGTTGGATCGGGAGTCCAGGAGCAAATGCTCCCAATTTGAAGTGGATCAAGGTTCTTCCATTTGTGGTAGTTGCTTCTGGAAACAGCAACACCGGTGGGTAGTCATTGCAAGCAGCTTTTCTCTGCATCAGGCAGATGACTTTCCCATGTCATGAAATTCCAGCACTGTAATCTGAGATGAAAAGATTGAAGGAAAAATTGGAAAAAAAAAATCAGATTGTTCACAAAGCTAAACCTTGAGTTATCTGCAAATTGTTCATTTTTTCTAAACCCTAAAACTACTCAATGTTGACAATCTTCTTATGCAGCTTGAGCTCCCATATGAAACTGTGATTGATTTTGCTGATTAGTATGCTAAAACAAAGTTGTGAAGATTCTAGATGCAGAAAACATGCTGGACAAGAAACCCATCAGCATCACCACCGTATTGACTCTCCTGCAAATGAGGTCAGTCAAGAAAATATACTTTGATTTCAATTGCTGCCTGTTTCCTTGAGTCTGCCGACAATCTATCCACCACAATCACCTTGTATCAAACCAGAAAAGCTTCAGTCTCCATCCATGGTTCTTAAGACACAATTTAGCAAGAGAAATTTATTCCATCTCCATGGTTCTTAAGACAGCTCAAGCAAAAACACAGACAAAGGGAGAGAGATATGAAAGAGAGGGTTTAGGTTTTAGGGTTCAGGGTTTAGGGGGGGGACACAGAGAGATATGAATGAAGATTCAGGTGTGTGCGAACTTTTGTGAACTTCGAGAAAATGGGTTGGGGATTTTCTTCTGTACCTGCATAGAGCGGATGATGGTGCCAACAATAGGGAATCTGTCGTGAGATTGGGAACTGACGATGCTAGGGAAGAGTTCATAGAAGAAGAAGATGGGATCGAGAAAGGACACATGGTTGGACACCACTATGGGAGCTACTTCTCTTGCTGCAGCTCTTCCTTTGCGCCTGATCCAATGATATCTGCAACCACCCACATGATTACAACAACAAACAAACAAGCATCCATGAGTCTAGCTCCTGCATCTGTCTTTCAACTGGCAGAGATCAGAGCTCCATTACTCTACAATTGCACACATAAGTGTAAAGAACTAGAGACTAGTATGTACTTTTTGGTTTTTGGGGAGGGGGCCGAGTGTTGAACTTAGTAGCCTACCCAAAGCAGAAGAGGAGCGCTCGGCCGCACAGGCGAGGAATGAGCATGAGCGAACGCCGCCATTGCGGTAGCGGTTTTGTCGATTGCTTCCAGCCTGCCATCGTGGCTTTGGAGTACACAATCGTGACGGAAACGAGGAGCAAGAATCCCAGCACTCTGAGTAGAAGTAGCGGCAAGAGTAGCACCGTCTTCACCCAGTCGTAGAGTCCATCGATGCTGGGCGTTTTGTTCTTGAATGGATCGATTCCACTCGAAGGCCAGCCCAGTGATGATGCAGGAGTTATGCAGTTGTCGAACATGGCGATCGCCTGCTGCATCTGACGCGAAATCTTGTCGCTGTCGGGTAGCCGATCATCGGCGGTTTTCTCGAGTTTCTCAGCTCCCGGCTCATTGCCGAGATTTCGAGTTTCAGTTAAGTTAGTGCAAGGATCGTCGTCTCGGCTTGGTCGCACGTCGATGTGGAACCCATCGGCGAGCGGTGCTGGAGACGAAGAGGGTGGTGGAAGAAGCTTGAAGTCAGCGTCGTGGATGCGATTGCAATTGTTAGTAGCCTCTGATTCTTGCTCGTTGCTGCTGCAGTCTACAGAATGATGCAGTGCTAAGTTATTCTCCTGTTGAATTCTTGCTCCAACTTGGTGCTTGACGTCCTCCATAGTTCTAGTCCTAGAGCTAATTAATGATCCCTGTCGAATTGATCCGCGCTCGCGGAGCTCAGCAGCTGGTGGGTTCGCGCTTCGCTAGCCATGAGTTGCTGCCCCTGCTTCTGAGTAAGTCAGTGAGCACCAGCTTTTCGATGAGATCTGGTCGAAGAACATTTAAAGCTCTTCAAAGAATTTTTTCCTCAACGGTCTGACCGATCACACACAATTGGATAGAGAGAAATTCGACTCCACCCGCAGCTTCATGGGAACTGTAGTAGCTAGCGCCTTGAACAAAAGCTTCAATCGCAGCTATGTATTTGAAACCAGAATCTCAGACACAAGGGTAATAGACTCTTGCGTAGCTGCAGCTTCTCAATTCCCCAGCTTCTCTGAACGAGACTCTCCTCTTGTCCTCCATCTCGAAAGTAATTTCAAGCTTTGTAAATTAGGCGTTGTCGAGAGCTACTCATCGATCAATCCTTATATATTTCTAACTAACTTCAGAGTCTGTACGTACATAGTCCGCCTCACGATAACACTAATTTCTCAGGCGATACAAACACAAGATGAATCTATATATACCCCCAGCTCTAGAATTACTCTCGACATGAGCTCCTCCTGCTGCTGCTGCTCCTCATGACTAGTTAGATTCATGCAACCCATGAGAATTCTCCAACTCTCCACAAGTCTATGAGCAACCCAGAATCAATATTCATTCCAAGCTCCTGATTAATTCCCCGCACTATGATACGTACTGGAGTCTCGTAGCTGAGCTCTCTCTCTCTCTCTCTCTCTGAGGCTTCCTGCATCTCTCGTGAAGTACTGCAGAAACCACTCCAGAGGGATCATATATAGTGACTCTGCTGCATGCAGCTTGCCAGCTTAAAACTGAAGCTTCAAAAAAACAAAAAACCAGACTGAGAATCAAACCAAGAAATTTCTGTAGCCAGCCGATGTTACAAACTCTGCGGAGGCGGAAACCTCGGGGCAATAGATCAAGCCAAGATGAGTCAAATTCGTCAAGCTCTGCTGCTGCTGCTGCTGCTGCAACGAAGAAGAAGACCTGAAGAAGCTCACGATGGGTGCCCAGTGTTTGTTTGTTTGTATCTGAATCTTTTCAACGATTTCTTCCAACTGGATGAAAAAGAAGAAGAAGAAGAAGCTGGATATTCAGGCAGCAACGTGGATGGATGGAAGGAAGTTTTCAAGAGGTGGGACAGACAGACAGACATCATCATCGAAGAAGAAGAAGATGCGTCTACGTTCAGTGTCGATCTTGAAAATTCCCGGCAAAAAAGAAGAAAGAAAAAAACAATTAAAAGATCCCAACTTTTGGCCCGGGCTTTCTGAGCAGGCGAGAGCCGAGCCAAACGTCTGGACCGGTGTTTTTTCTTGCTTGGCCGGCTATAATTTCTTTAGCCAAAATGCTATATTAAAAATTGAAAGTGCTATATATAATCAATGTCCTTTTTGGGAATTTTCAATAGCCATAATTCGGCCAAATTTTAAGAAAATTCTTTGGATTTCTTTATACATGATTCAAGTAAAATTAGCCAAATATACATAGAAGGAAGTTTAAAGAATTTATTTTTATATTTATCTTGTAGCCAAATTTGGTTGAATCTTTCTGCAGTTATCGCCATTTTGGATATAACACAAAATTGCCCAAAAAACCACACTTTCAGGACTCATTGACGCATTGCATGTTGGGCGAGCGGAATTACGGAGCTTGCGCGGGCGTGGTTGGCCGCGAATCACGATCGCTCCACCGAGGAAAAAACCCAAAAAACAACGCAGTGGATAAAGGAAATCGCTACTATGTCCACGCATCGAGTGCTTGAACCGTAATCTGCAGAGTCGGGGGGGGGGAAAAGACGAGCTGGATACGGAACGTCAGCAGCGAGCGAGGGAGCGAAGAAGAAGGCGAAGAAGGTTTCAAACTCCATCGTCGTCGGTCGGACACAAAAGCCGGCCGGACCCACCTGATCTGATCCATTTTAAGAATCCTTGAAGAGTAATTAAGCATCCCGATTTGTAGAACCACTGGACTCTCAACCAACCACCACATGGTAGCACCAAATTGTAGACTTTCCATGCGGATCTTAATTCAACGCAGGTTCGCAATTCTCTGCCAAAAATCTGTCTCTCTCCCCGATCCTCTCCTCATCTCCAGCTCTCATTTCTCTAGGCTACGGCACACTCGAGCTTTTTTATTATTCATGCTTGTGGCTTTCTCCTGCACAACAACTCCCAGGCTTTGCACAATTAACTGGGCTCCAGAAACTAGTTTGAAAACAGAGAATTTTTTATTAATATTTGTTGAGATGGTTGAATCTTGTTTCTTTAAATAACTAAATATTTAGCAAAGAAATTTTGAACATCAGTTGAAGGTATGATATTTAACATCTTTCAGCTCTAAGGGTGGGGGGGGGAGGGATGGGGATTGGGTGTATCCAAGGGCCCTAAATTAAGACATTTGTGTGTGTTTGGGGTAAGTTCTAATGTTGGGTGCTTTTTTATTCGTATGGGAAACTTGTGATTTTGGTTTTAAAAATAAATTAAAATAGTTTTGGGCTTAGTTCCACATATGAATGGAATTGGGAATTTGGTTTCAAGTTTTATTTTTAATTTAATTTTTTAATTTTTAATTCCAATTGTGGTTCTAGTTATGGTTTTGGTTGTGAAAAACAAACTTAGTTAACTCAAATTAGAACCATTAGTTAATTGTCAGTTGACCTCTGGTTAACCCCTAGTTCTAATGTTTATTTTTCCAAAAATCTTGGTTCCAATCAGTCATTCTTTTATGTGAATTTTGTGAAAATGCAATTGGGGAAATGGAATATTTTATCACAGATCTTTTGCTTTTTGGGGAAAACATCGTTGAATTTGGGAAAAAAAACATTTTCACCACATTTCGTTTTTGCCTTTGCCTTGGTAGCAGTTTTTGTGTGTAGTCTTAAAATGTTAAGATAGGTTCCACGAACTTGTAGCAATCTAAGTAATCTATTTTTATTTTTAAATTGACAAAAAGGTTATTAGTAAATGGATTGATAATCAAGTCAAAACTCAATAAATGGCCAACAATGTAAGTTAGTATTGTTTGGTTCTTGATTTCAAAAAAGGAGCCTTCAGTCTTGATTTTATATTTTTGTTTTGTTTTTTGATGGAACCTCCATTCTAATCTTAAGACCGATTCTTTGGATTTCTAAAACCTTTGGTACTGATCATTTTCACAAAAAAATTAAAATTGATTCAATCAAAGACAAGGTCCAATTCCATCTCCATTACACACAAGTAAACCCAAAATAAATGTGTGTAATTATTTTGTTCTACTAGTGCATAGAGTCCAAAATAAAGATTATGCAATATTAATTATGTACAACCAATCAAATGCAATAACTTTCTTAAAATGTAGGACTAAATTTATACTTCTTTTAATAAAATTGTACTTCTATACCTAGAAAATCTGAACCCTTTTAAAAAGAGGAGACCATTCCCAATTTAGTTTCTAATTATTTAGAAAATAAGTTGATTCTTTTTTGTTATGTTTCAATGGCAATTCCAAGGAAACTTGGAACCTCCAATTTGGAGATCTTAAGACCTAACCTTATAACTTATTGAAATACAAGAATTTGCCAACATTGGTGTAGACCTTCACCCCATATGATCTTTCCTTAAATTCACATTCTATCATGGCTTGCTTGCCTATTGCTCTTGTCAACATAAACAAAACAAAAATGTGAATCAATCAATGGCACATTTGTGTTCTTGAAGGTAGGAAATTCAATTTTTTTTGGCTTTTTCCATTGTTGGTTATTAAGATAATAGTCACAAGCATGAAAAAAACTAACACCTTTCACTAATAAGCCTTTCAACTCCTTATTTTAGCAACTAAAAAAAACAATTTTGACAAACTACATTTACATCCATACATTCATTTAATTCATGGATAGGTGTTTAAACCATTATGCTTGGGTTTAAGGTTTAAAGGCTAGTTATTTGAATCATATTGAGAATTGGTCAATTTTTTGTTGGATTGGTTATTAATTTGAATATATATATATATGTAAGCTGAAAAGAACATGTGACCACGAATCTAAAAGTTGATGAAGAAGTGGATAGATTGCCATTCATCCTTCACATATACAATCAATTTGTCACACAAGGAATAAGACGAAAGTAGATCTTTCACTTGTGTTATCATTGTAACTTTAATTATATCAATGTTTCAAACAATCCTACTCTCACATGGAAAGGTACCCATTGTGAATTGATGAAAATAAGTACAAGAGTAAAATGTATCATGTCCAAATTTAAACATTCACAAATCAAAAAAAAAAAGTGTTATAACACAAGAATCTGAAGTTAGCATCACATACTGGTCCGTGGTTTTAGCCATCAATGAAAGGATGGCATGTTGAACCATTTGTTTTTGATTAAAAAACACAACTTGAGGATTTTGGTGCATGAATAGATGTTTCAACCACTAATTTTCCATGCCAAAAATAGGCATATAGCCTTTGGCAACGAAAAACAACAAATCTTCCATGAATTGTTTTTGTTGCACATCATCTTTTTGGTAAGGATTAACACTCCCAAAATGTTTCGTGATGCCCCTGTAATCAACATGAAATCTCATCTTGCCCTTTTTTCAATGATTTTCTTTTACAACAAGTGATAAATTGGCACTTTTCCATTGTCGCCAAGTGATTAGATATTCAAACAAAGTGTGTTTTTTCATGGACATCATCCCATGTTGTTAATTATAAGTAATCAAACCTTTCTTGTTTTTAGTGGTACTATTAGAATTATAGGTTTGCAAAACATAATGACAAATGGCACATTGCATGGATTGAGGTCAGACAAGATCTAGTTTTTGCCATCATTGATTGTGAAAAAATGTAGAGGGAAAAATAACTTACAATGAAAAACCCATGCTTTCAAATTCAAGGTCAATTGAATCTTGAGAAACTCACATGCAAAGTTTGCTTTTGAGTCCAAAATGTTCAAGGTTACAATGGTTTCAAAATCAAATGGTGCACTGGGTGTTGAAATTGAACCAATTGTTAACCTTGTATCTTCAAATGAACCCATTTCCAAATCATCAAGACCCATAATCATAATTTAACTTAAGGTTTTCATTTAAATTAAAAGTTTCAATCTTTACCATTTTTACTCTGAATTTATTATTATTATTATTTATTATTATTTTGGATGTTCATAATGCATTCAGTTACATTGTTTATAAGAAATGATGACAAACAATATGAAATAAAAAATTTTAAAAAATAAACATTCCCATATCCCATACAATATTATCCTAAAATAATTAAATAGCTACATCACTTAGATTAGCAAATAGATAAGGAGGTAAGAACATTAATTAAATAAGTAGGTACGTAATTAAAAAGGTAAGTACACTAATTAGGTAGGTAGATAGATACACTAATTAAGTCAATGTAAAAGTTAATTACAATGGTTAGTACACTTAATTATTTAATTAAACATCAATTGATGTACATGATAAGTGACTAAGTAACAATGGTTTTTTTTCAGTTTTTTTAATTCGCCAAGGTGACGAACATCCCTAGGTAGATTTTTATTTAATTAGTGAATTTACTTCAAGAATCTTTGGAAACTTTAGCCAATATGCAAAAATGTGGTGAAACCCTCCCCAATCTCGTAGCTTTTTAATGAATTTTTTTTAAATGGAATTTTTGACAAAATATTCCATTTCAAGAAAAAAAATTCACTAGAAAAAAAAATCATTACTAAGTAATAATTTAACATAAGTATGTAAGTAACCTACCAATGCCTACATACCTAGGCTATGTAATTAAGGTCTATTTACCATACATCATGTATATACCTTATAGGCTACCTATACCTAAATTACCTACAACTACCTAAACCTCCTACATATTACACCCATGCCATCTAAAAACTTATATACCAAAACCAAGTTAATATTGATTTCCAAGAAGAAAAAGTTTCAACATCATGATGTTGGATTAAATCTATTTTTGTGATTTATATGCAAAATTGTAATATTTAAATCGTTCACAATTGGTTAATGATTGTAAGTTATTTCAAGTATTTAATTGTCTTTTTTTGGGATTACCTTTTGGAATATTTAAATTATATATAAAATAATATTTTTTTCTAATGTTAATTATGAACATATTACTCATAAAATATACATGCACCTAAATAACAAATTATTTTCACATAAAAATTTCCTAGTGTTTAAATGTGTCCAATATTTTTGTTATTTTGTCAAACATGTTTTAAAGTCAAACCACATGCTTTAATCATGTAAATGTAAACATAATGAAAGACATGATTACATGATTAAAATTTAGTCATAGTTGCAAAAATGTTCAAGTCATGGATGCTACCTTTGAACATAGGGGCACATGACACTTTGGACGATAGTGATATTTTTTAGGTTTTGTGAGGGGTCAGGCTTAGACAACAAGTAGCACGTAGAATACTTAGTGGAGTTTTTTCAAGTAAATTTTGATATTTTTCTCATTTTTGAAGGTCAGTTTTTAGAGCTTTATAAAATGCACTTTTGAGTTTTGCAATATGCATATTGGTTTACCATTATTGTAGATGGACATGTTTATTGTAATTTCACACTTGTACTATATTTTCAAATGGTGAATGCAAGGAATGCATTAATGCAATGCTTCAATTTTGCCTCATAATGATAACTATGAGTTTGTGGCATATTGAAATACTTTAGTACATCACGCATAAAATCCCAATCAATATAAGGTTTTTAATGCAATACATGCATAGGAATTGTAAACCACATGTGTAATGTGATAGCCATTGCAATACTTACATGAGAATCACAATATGTGCATTGGGTCCTTGGGGTTGAACTTGTAATTCCTGCATATGATTTGACAATACACACTAGTTGTTTGGTTGATATTGTAGTACTTGTAGCAAGGTCATAAAATGTTGATTGGTTTTTTAGTCAAGTCATGCAATATAACTTGCATCAAAAATATTAAATGTCAATTTTTTTGTGGTAGTTTATGCAATACTTGCATGTGGGCATAATGAAGAACCAGAAAAAAAAAAGGAAAAGAATGAAGAACAAAAAATCTAAGAGAATGAAATTTTTTAAAAATAAAATATTTTCTAGAAATGAGAAAAAAAGGCTGCATGCGGGTATTGCATTCTGGGACGTACAGTGAGTTTAATATAAAGGGTACCTCACTTTATATCAAAGCAAGGGTATCTCACAAAGTGCAATATGCACATGTAAGGTTGCAACTTTATCCTCATTCAAGGTGAGAATAGAGAATAAATAGAGGTGGATGGGTTTTTGCATTACCTACATTTTTCTCGATATTTTTTATGTTGACATTGCTTAACTGCTTATAGGGTGGGTAGGAAGGTGTGGTGCAGGGGTGAATATAGTAGGTAGATATATAGGGGGTTAGTTGGTAGGTAGGAGGAAAATGGAGGGTAATATTTTAAATTCGAAACCAGGGGTAGTCGAGGTCAGAGTTTTTTCAAAATAACCAGCAAAAAATGAAGAAAAAAGGGTCAGGCCTCAAAAAAAAACGAGGAACCTAATAAAATGGGCAGAATGGCCGACTGATGCACTGATGGGTTCCTGTTCATTGGGGCCTGTCCACTACACTCTCTGTTTGAAATTAGTGTTGTACTTAGAGCACCTCCACAGGTGCTCAGTATGTCAGACTGGATAATAAAATTAAATGTCTAAGTTTAGCTGTTTTCTTTTTGGCAACCCCACCAATAAAACTGTAGCCGGAACTGCATATACGTGGGAACTACTAATAGCAAACCACCTGGACCAATCATTATGATCGACCAATCAGAAATACTGAGCCACAGTCAGTTCCAAACTATTACACTATTTTTTGGAGGTGTACAACTGTGTTGTGGCTTTTACCGGCCATGGCAAGCTGCACGAATTTGGTGCAAAAAAACCAATTTCCTGGGCTAAACCGACACATTTTGACTTTTTCGCAATAAATTTCACTGTTTGGAGTCACATACTAAACACCGGTGGAGATGCTCTTAGGCAGCTTAGAGAATGACACTAAGTATATTATGAGATGTCAACATTTTCCACACAAAAAATTTGAAAGAACAAAAAAGAAAAGGAAAATAGGGAAGCTTCAAAATCAATTAATTATTTGACAGACATGTGTTGAAGCTGCACATGTACTAGAGCACTTGTTACAGGGGCCAGAGTGAACCAACACCCACCAGTGCAACGACTTGGATGGATGGTGCACTGACAGGATTCTCTTTTCTATCCCTGTGCCATCCCAGGTTGACTTTTTTTCCCCCTTTCTCAGCCCTGATCTCAGTTTTTTTTGCAACTTTATTTTCTCCCCGCCCCCTTCCCAGTTTTTTTTTTCCCGATCTAAGTTTTTTTTTGGAACTTTATTTTCTCCCCCCCCCTCCCCCAGTTTTTTTTTTTTGCTTTTGAAACTTTTCCCACCCACCCACCTACAACCCCCCACTGACCCCCTCTGACCTACTCGTCTATATATTTAAATAAAAAGCAGACTCTTCCCTATCTAACTACTCACCCATAAATTAAAAATGTGCTACTCTCATCTCCACCCACCTACCCACCCCCTCATCTATTTGTCTACCTACCTACCCTTCCACCTTCCTACCTATCAACACTTTAAGTAAATACCTACCAAACCCCACCTACATGGCTACACCTACCTACATGGTTACCACTCCAATAGACCTCCAATGGTTGACAATGATGAAGAAAGAATGAAATGAAGGTATTGCATGGAATTTGGTCTTGTTCAGTCAAACAAATAAATAAGGGGAGAATTAAAATATTTGACACACCCTATATAAAAGTATTACAAGTTTTACTCAAAGAATGTTTTCCATGGGGGTATTCCAAACCAAGTGGATAATCAAAGCAATATGGAGCTCCAATTCAATTTAGACACATATAGTGTATGTTGTATTCAAATTCATAAAAAAAAATTCAATGAATGTGCAATACCCCATTCTGGATAACCTTGAAATAGTTTGGGCTCCATATCATATTTTCTGAAACTTGGAGAGGTATTGCCTAACCTTAACAAAACCTAGAAGGAACGCAATATTTTCATTGGGCTACACATTAACACCATGAGCTGAATTATTTCAGTCTAGGCTATTAGACAAGTATTGATCATGCCTAGAAGGACTCACTAAACATGCAATATCCTTCTTAGGGTATCCCAAAAATACATTGGGCTCCATAACATATGTTTTGACACGTGGAAAAGGTATTGCATAACCCTATGAAAACCAACAAGGAAACAAATACCCTCATTAGTTGTATTTTATAATTAAACACCATGGGTCTACGCTATTGGAGGGAAATTATTCATGGCCAAAACTACTCGATACATCTGCAATATATACCCCTCACAAGGTATTTTAAAAATAGATTGAACTCCATAACATATCTTTTGAAACTTGGAGGGGTATTTCATAGCCCCACCAAAACCTACAAACAAAGTAATACCTTGCTTGGGATATTCAATAAACACCATGGGTTAAATTATTTTGGTTTAAACTATCAAAGGTGTATTACTAATGGCTAAGAATATTCAATGCACATGAAATACCCCTTGTAGGGTATCCCATAAATCCCTTGAGTTTTATAACATATCTTTTGAAACTTGGAAGGGTATTGCATTACCATACAAAAACATAGAAGGAAAATAATACTCGCATCATATTGTGATAATATCTTAAACCATGAATCAAAAGGATATTTTTTTTTAAAAATTATTCCATGTTTAATATATCATGTCATACATATTAATTCAAATAAATGAAAGTATTGCAAAGTTGGTCACATTGATAATAAAAGGTCACTTGAATAAAGTTATGGAGTTTAAATGCAATACCTGTATGTATTGTGATAATCCATTAACCATGAAACATGAAAATATTTTTTAAATATTTGATTCCCCACCAATACATCATGAAATTCATGTTTTCAAAATTATTTGTTCACCTTTCAATATGATTTAACACATATAAAACTGAAAGTAAAATGAAATTGGTCAGATTGGTGGTACATTGGTTTAGGGTTTAATGTAAAATTTACTACTTAACGTTGGAAATTCATAGTTTGTCAAAATCAAAAAATGAAAGTTCATGCTTAACATTTCTTCAATGATGTACATTTTAAAGTTTTTCCTTCTTAAAGTTTTAAATTCATTTCAAAAAACAAAAACATAAAATCTATAATTTAATAAGATTTTGATGTCTATTTTTAAAAAGTTAAAGTGCATTTTTTTTAATGGTTCACATAATAATAAAAAATGATCTCTCCCATATATTAATCCTATGTATGATTGAAAATTCACTTTAAACTTTTCTAACATATAATAAATAATTTCTAAGTTCAAATAATTTATAGTAATAGGTCAGTAATATTTTATATTTCATAAGTATATAACATAAATCCTTACATAAATTTTATTTTTTATGATGTATAATATTGGCTTAAATATTGGCATAAATATATTGTTATTTGTAACATATTGAGTAACACATTATATATAATAAAATTTATTATGGAATTATATTGTTGATTCATTCTAATACATATAATATCTTCATATTTATTTAAAATAATATAATAATTGATTAAATATATATATTAATTTAAAATTATATATATAAACCCATGGTTATGTATAGTGCAAATTTTTTTATGAACTTTATTTTTAATGAGAATTTTAAAATTCCAAAAGATAAGTTATGAACATTGTCAACTTAATAAATAAAGAGGTTCTAGTACATTCAAGAGTAAGCAATCCTTTTTCCAGCAATTGATCTTGCTTGATAGGATTTACATCTTGTGTGCTACACCCATTGATCTAATTTGTCATGAGAATTCTTTCCCAAATTCTCTACAAATTGGTACCCATGTCTTCTTTTTTCAAGATCTTTGTGAAATTACAAGTTGCAGATCCAACTCATAAACAAATCAAATTTGTTGAAAGTTCCATAAAATCAACCCAAGTTTGAAGCTCCATCAAGAACTCTTCTCTCCGAATAAATCCATTGCCAACCAACCCAATTGATTCAAATCAACTAAATTTCAAACTTTAGCTTAAAATCAACCATGATTTGGAATCTTCATGGAAGTACTTGAATAATCATGTGTGATGGTGTTGCGTTAGATGTGGTACATTAACTACACGCCCAGAGGTATGACATTTTGGTGGTTGACATTTTTTCTACATATTTTTTTTTCAGTTTATTTCCAAAGTAATCACCACAACAACAACAACAACAACAACAACAACTCAAATGCTTTGTAACAACAATAATGGCTACAAAAATTAGTAATGCAATGCATGAAATTCAAACACAAATAATATTGTTCTTTTTCCTACTACACTTTCTTTGAAAAATGTAGCAGCATCATCATCAAATGAAAAAGAAAAAAAATAATACAAAAAAAAACCTAACAAAAAAAATCAATTAACTTCCATAGTGTTCCAAAGTTTCCTCCTCTTTTAATAGCAACAGTTCAAATTCCCAGGCCGTTAAAAGATCATTGTCACAAAAAAATGCTGAAGACCCACCCACACATTTTTTTTCTAATCTTCTAATCCATTTTGAGAACACCCATCATCTTTCCTTAGTTTTTTTGCATCCCTTTTGGACAATGCAAAATCGTTGGTATATGTACATGAAGGTATTACAATATTGGCCACATTCATGGTATAAGGTCATTTCAATAAATTTTTGATGTGTAATTGCAATACCCTCATTTTAGTGATAATTTCATTACCTTTTACCATTAATGTGACTAAGTTGACAATACCCTCATTTGTACCATGGTTTAGGATATTATCACAATATGGTGCAGGTATTATATTGCTTCTAAGTTTTGATAAAATTATGCAATACCCCCCCAAGTTTCAAGGTGAATGCAAATATCCCAAAATGATGCAAGTTTTACATTTAAATTCCATAATTTTGTTCAAGTGGACCTTCTAACATCAATGTGAGGAACTTTGTAATACCTTCATTTCTTTGAATCAATATGTCTAGCATCATATAATGAACATGAAATAAATATTTTAAAAAACATTATTTTGTTTCATGGTTTATGATATTATTGCAAAATGATATGGGTATTACTTACCTTCTAGGTTTTGCTAAGGTTATGTAATACCCGTCCAAATTCCAAAATATATGTTATGGAGCCCAAAGGTTTTATGGATACTGTAAAAGGGGTTAGTGCATGTGAATTGAGTAGTTTTGGGCATGAGCAATACCCCTTCGATAACCCGAACTAAAATAATTGAACCCATGGTGTTTGTATATTACCTCAAATAAGGTATTGTTTTCCTTCTAGATTTTGGTATGGTTATGCAATACCCCTCCAAGTCTTAATAGATATGTGTTGGAGCCCAAACAATTTCTAATATACCTAAGAAAGGTATTGCACATGCATTGTGTAATTTTGGGCATAAGCAATATCCCTCCAATAGATTGGACCAAAATAATTCAATCCATAATATTTACAAATTATCTTCATGAAGGTGCATTCCTTCTTAGTTTTGTTTGGGTAATGCAATACCCTTCCAGGAGCCCATGGTGTTTGTAAAAAACCCCAAATAGGGTATTGCTTTCTTCTAGGTTTTGGTATGGCTATGCAATACCACTCCAAGATTCATTAGATATGTTATGGAGCCAAAGGAATTTTAATATACCTTAATATGGGTATTACATGTGCATTGAGTAATTCTAGGCATAAGCAATACCCATCCAATAACCTAGACCAAAATAATTCAATCCATGGTGTTTATAGAATACCTTCATGAAGGTATTGCTTTCCTTCTAGGTTTGAACTTGTTACTTTTTGGGGTAAAAAAAGGTTTTTTAGTTTGAGTGCAATATTAGAATCAATTTTTTGATAATTTCATCAAACATACATACAAGAATATGTGAGAATGTATTTTAAACTATTAACACAAGATGTTGTAAAATGAAAGTAAAATGTCTTGAATAAAAAAACATGGGTGACATGTGTTACAAAAATATGCAAAAAATGACCAAATCCAAAACAACCCCACCCTAAAATGGGGAACATGTCATAATGGTAAATATGTGGTTACCTCAAAGATAAATTACTACCCTAAACAATTGTTTAAAAAAATATTGCATTCATGGTGGTTTGTTTTTAGGTAATCTACAATTTCCTTTGTAGCTCATAGATCATGTGGTCCCTATAATTATATCAAAAAACCCACCCAAATTTCACTTCAAAATATTGCTGAAGTAATTTAGATCACCAAGTTAAATAATTCCAACTTTTAGTTTATTCCATGATGCCAATGAATTTTAATTCTTTCAAAAAACCAATTCACAAAATCATTCTTGCAATCCACACATGCATCCTAGGTCCAAATTCTTTAAAATGTACCAAATTCTTTTCATAGCATCACCTTTTTTTGTCTTTTTTACCTCTTTTTTTTACCATGTTAATACACATATATGGATGATTATGATGGATCTAAAATTGCAATGGTTTAAAAATAATCCTTTTGAAAATTTTGACAACTTTTGACTTATTACTTTTTATGGGGATCAAAATATAGGGTAAAAAAAAAACTACAATAAGGATTAGGCCCTTTTCGTCTTGTGTGGTACACCTTAAAGGATTTTCACCCTCTTGTTATATACTACTACACCTGAGTAGGAATCATATTCAGATCTTTCAAATACTAATCAAAATATATCGTAACCTTGAGGTTGACAAAGAAAATGTGAAGTTAGGCACTCTAGACATTGATAGTTTCAGTGTCGTTGAGATGTTGTGATGCCACTACAACCACTAAAGAGGAATCTAAACCTCTAAAGAAAAGCACTCCAAATGGCACATCGGTCATGAACCTCTTGATAATTGCTTGTTAGGTCATGTTCGGCCACACCCATATAATAGATTTTTGTCAATATTAGATTTGCAAGCTTAAGTAAAAACTCCTTACAATAGTGATTCCCCAATTAATCTTTAGCAAATTCTTTCTAGATTTTCTATCAGATTCTCTCCATGAATTTCACAAATAGATTTGTGTTTTTGAAACTTGTGACAAATTTTAGATAACATGGATGGAGAGAGACACAAACAAAGACAGACTCCAAAAAGTTAATGAGATGAAAAAAACATGGGTGGAGATCAATCACCTTCTCAAAGGTAACATGAAGCATAGCTAGATCATATGGAGTGTAAAGGATGATGGACTTTGAGTACTAGGATGGGTTGAAATATTTGCGAAGTCCTTTTACATGCACCGAAGATGAACAAACAAAAATTCCAAGAAACCTCAACATTTGGCATCATCAAACATGGCCTATACGAATTGGGAAATTACTCTTGAAAATAGAAATTTAGAACAGTTTGCAACAAGAAGTCTTGATTTTCATTTAGGTTTCGTACCACAAAGTTCTTATTTGTTGTTGCTTTTGACTTGATTTGTTGGAGTAGATGTGGCCTGGTGGGAAAATCTCTAAACCATAATTGTCCTTCGGCACCTTCATTTTCAAAACGAAGTACACAACCTTTGCACCACAAAAAAACAAGTAGATGATGAGATCTCAATCCATGTTGTTGATCATATTTTTGCCTACAATTCTCTTGCTTCAATTTTACAACAATAAGTCTTGATGTTGTAGGTTGAGATGGAATTGCAGGAAGGAAAATTAATGGAGCTAGTACCATTGTTTCCCTAGCCCAAGTAGACTGGAAGGAGTGGAAAAAATAAAAAAGGAGGAGGAGAAGGGAACCTTCGAGCTCCCACTTCTGCCATCACCTTGAAGCTCCTCTTACTTCCGCACTCCTATTGTCACCACATTGAAGCTCCTCTTACCGAGGCACTCTTGAAGCTCCCAACCCTCGAAGCTCCTAACCCTCGAAGCTCCTGTGGATTTTGCACTCTTGAGGCTCTGAGCTACTCAAGCTCTCTGTAGGTCAGAAGCTCTAGCAATGGAAGCTCGTGCAAAAGGAGGTGGGTGGGGAGGGGGTCAGCAGGATGAGGGAGGTAGGTGGGTTGGTAGGAAGAAGGATGGTAGGTGGGTTGGGGTAGGCAGGAGCTTCCCAAAAAAAAAGTGATAAAAAAACTGTTCCCCGAAAAAAAAGAAGAAGAGCTAGCGAAAAAAATCTAGCTGGAAAGAAAAAGGAGCAGAAGAAAAAAAAATACTGACCAAGTAAACTGACCCCTGGGGAACAATTTCATCCCATCTATGAAATCCCAGAACGGGATTTTTTGGATGGTGCACGGGTGGGTGCTGGGTCACTCAAGCCTGGTACAGGTACAGGCAAACCAACAGATTGGCTAGTTTACATAACTTACCTGAAGGTCAGTTTCGCCATTTTAAATAATCCTCAAAATAATGAAATAAAAAATTTGTGAAAATCGATTAAATAATCCTCAAAATAGTGAAATAAAATTATGTGAAAATATATGAAGTTGACATGTTGAAAATCATCATAATTATCATAGGCTGTATTCTGAATAATTTCACTACTCATATCACAATATCATAGTAGATGATGGAAAAATATGTAATTTCAAAATTATAAAACGAATTCATTTTTTGAAAAAACAAAATTATTCGTTTTGTCACTGTGGAAACTAACCCTAGGCTACAGTATTAGGTACCTATCTGGCATACATTGAACTTCAGACAAACTTTGCTTAGAAAACATTCAAATTACTTGGCTCTTCTTTTTGTAGTCCTTTTCCTTTGGCCTAGCCTACTTTATATATATATATATATATATATATATAATATTACCGAATTTGGCTAAATATTCTTATGGATGATTGCCACTTGAGCAACATCACAAATTTGAGAAAGCTCCCTCCTTGCTCCCCCACAAAGGAAAAAACGGCAAAAACCTGGCTCTAGCATTTTGGGCTGTCTCTCATTGGCTGCACAGAGTTTTTATTCCAAAAATCGTTGGTGGCCATTTTTTGCCTTGGCTAATACCCTTCTTTGGAGCGATGGTACCAAAATTTCTGAAAGCAAGATTTTTTGAAAAAAAGACTAGAACCAGAGAATAACCAGAGGTTAACCGTCAGATCCGGTCTGGGTACCCAGAACCAGACCAGAATTGAGTTTGATTTTCAAAACCAGAACTGGACCTGGAATCCTGATACCCCTATTATGTGTGAAATGGGAACGGGAACCATTCTAAATTTAACTTTTAGAACCAGAACCGGAGGAGGCTCCTCATAAAAACCAAAGAACCACCCAACACTGGTTGGCAGCTTTTCTTTTCTTATTTTGTGTTTTGGGAATTGATGGATCACTAAGTCATTTGTCTTAACTCTTAACCCAGAATAATTTTATAAAGTCCTATTACTCACCCAATCAATAAATGAGTCCAAAATAAGGCCATGTCCCCATGCATAGGGCCCAAAAGGTTACCCCTTTATTTGTCATCATTGTCTATGTAATGTTTTTCTTTTTCAAAGTTTTGATTTCACAAAAATGTCAAGTTTTCTCAAACAATTTTGTGAAATACCTAAACAAAGCTTGCCACCAAAAAAATAACTTTGATGTACCTCCATCCCCAATCTGTACCCTAGGCCAGAATTAATATTACATATATATATATATATATATATATATACTATATATATATATAACACTTAAACTTTCAGTAGTTGTTTTTGTATAGGGTCCCCAAAACCCCTGCACAATGGTCGAGGGCCCAGATATGTTTATCCAATTTTCCATACACAATAAGAACAGCTCAAATTAACTTATGCAAACATTTTATGTTTCCTATCATTCTCAACATCCTCGTTGGTGTACTCTCCTACGGGTGACTAGGTTGCTACTTAAAGGTTCAATGCATGCACTTATTTCATCAAAACCTCACCAAATATATGTGAAAATTATTCACTAGTAGACCATTTGAAAGCTCTCAGAAAATCTCCTGTCACCCCAAAGCTCTCAGAAAATGTGAAAAACATTTGAATTTCCATCACCCACATCCATTTGAAATTCAAAAAATATCATTTTTTAAGGCTCATCATTCTTTGAAGGATTAATATATTTCCAGTATGAGGTCAGACTTCTTTGTTTATGTGAAGTGCAAACTATGGAAGAGTCTTTAAATTGTGAAGGGCATTTTCATGATCAGTATTCCAATGTGGGGTAAGTTTTGGAGCAGTCTTTAACAAGTGAAAAGCACAGGGCCTATGGGTCCTCCAAATTTAAGGTATACTCATAACCTGTGTAGGTGGGCCAAAGGGAAACGCTTCCAGAATTATATTTTGAGAGTGCACAATTTTATTTGGGAAAGTGTCCAAAGTTTCAGAAATTAAAATTTAGGATGTACCCCACAAGTGATAAATATAACTAGCAAATAGGTCGGGTTCTTTGCAAGGGGTATTAGCCCAGGCCAAAAATGGTGACAAACTCTTTTGGGAAGAGAAATTTCATACAGCCAATGGGAAGGCCCAAGCATGCACTCAAGGTGCCTTGGCTTTGTTTCCTTTTAAGTTTGAGGGAGGAGGGGGAAGCATTCCCTGGTTCCCAATGTGTCTCACTATGTTTCCAATGGGTTCCCATCAAGTTCCCAATGTGTTCTCCATAGCACTTCACTTTTATCCCATATGTTTTAAATGTTGTCCTCCTTTCACATATATACAATGCATGACACCTAAAGGTGACCTGTAAAAACGTTTGGCGGCCAAATTTGGGCCAAAAATTTCAGCATAAATCCGAGGAGGTTTTTGAATTTGGGTTAGGGGATGTAGGGTTAGGGTTATGGAGTGGCACGGCCTCTGTTCCTTTTGGCGAGCCCGTGCATAGGCATGCACAAGCCCATACTACTTTGTCTTCACCCACATCCAATTTGCAGATAGTAGTGGCCACCATGGGGAGACTTAACAAACGAAAGCAGCAACTCAAGAGACTAGTTGAAGCCAGGCAAGCACGTTGCGACAAGGATGAGTTTGGACGCGAGGAGGAAGAGGTGACTGTGTTCAACGGCGAGACGACTGTTGATGTTGACGTTGATACGCTTGGCGAGGATGCTGTTTGGTAGGAAGAAGAGTTTGAGTTTGAGGACGTGGAAGAGCCTAGCGAGGACGAAGCGGAACAGGCGCAGGGGCAGTTGGAAGAGTTGCGAGTCCAGTTGAAGAGCAAACGGCCTGCCCATTATGTGGGGAACTTGGAACGCTCAAAGCGCCGGCGTCGCCAGAAGTAGAAGAAGGCAATTGTTGGGACCAAGAAGTTGACCTTGTTCTTTGCGCCTGTCGCCAATGGTGACAGTAGCAACGAAGACGACGAGTAGCAAGACACTAATGACGATAATAGTGAAGACGAAAAGGAGGCAACCTTGAACGCCGCATGGAAGGATTCGCAACGCCTTACAGACGTAATCACTCTTCTTGAGCAACAAAGACAAAATGCTGCTCAAAAGGGTGAAAGTGCTATGCATTTGTTGCGGTGATCTACTGTCCTAGCTTACCTTCGCCTTGTTAAGAATGGAGAGAAGCGACAATCAACCAGTGCAATGACGACAACAGCCATAAATGGCAAAGGTGCGTACTGCGCAAAGGCAATCCAAAATTGGGCTAACACCTTTCTACGTTCGGGTGCCATTCCCGTGTCAAAACGCGGAAAACATAAAAAATTAGGATGTTTCCTTTGGGATGAGGATGTATGAGAGAAGATCGACACTTACCTTCAAGAAAACAAGTTTGAGGTGCGCATCCACACTCTGACAAAGTACATCAACAAGGAAGTCTTGCCAAAGCTTGATGATGGGCTCTCTATGAAATTGTCCGAGCGCATTGTTATTCAATGGATGAAAATTTTCGGACATAATTACCGAGAAGCCACCAAAGGAGTGTACATGGATAGGCATGAACGAAACGATGTTGTTGCTTACCATGGACAATTCCTTGCAAAAATGGCTAAGCACAAAAAGCGGATGCTAACGTTCACCGATGATTACTTGGATGTCATCTGGCCCAACCTGCAAAATGGGGAGAAACCGCTAATTTTCGTCACACATGACAAATCCATATTCCATGCATTTGATGGCCAGGGAAAGTAATGGCTTCCAGCTAGCGAGTAGCCTTTGCACAAAAAGGGAGCTGGTCTGGCTCTGCATGTCAGTGACTTTCTCGCTGATGTTTGCGGACGCCTGACACTTGCGGAGGATGATGCAACCATGAACAACAAATGTGCGAAAGAGGCCTATGAAATCATGAAGCCTGGCAAGAATTACGACGGTTGGTGGGCAACCGAGGATCTTGCCAAGCAGGTTGTCGAAAAGGCGATACCCATTTTCAAACGTTGTTTTCCAAATGCTCAAGCGATTTTCGCATTTGATAATGCCACAAACCACATTGTGTTCACGGCCAATGCATTACGGGTAAAGCAGATGAACCTAGGCCGTGGCGGCAAGCAACCACAGATGCGGCCTACGATTTACGACAATGGGATTGTTCAAGAAATGTGCTTTCCACCCGCACATCTGCCACTTCTATATGGGGAGCCCAAGGGCCTCAAGATCATTCTCGAGGAGCGTGGTCTTTGGCAACCTGGGCTCCGACTTGAATGCAAGGATCAAAAAAACAATCCGTGCAAAGATGGAAAGGCTTGCTACGCGCGCAATGTTATGGCAAGTCAACCAGATTTAAAAGCTTAGCGTTGCTTGTTGGAGGAGTTGTTTGCAAAATGCGGCCACTTGTCCATTTTTTACCCAAATTTTCACTATGAGTTGAACTACATCGAGAACTTCTAGGCAGTAGTGAAGCGGCGCACGCGGGACAATTACAACTATATTTTTCCGAGGTTGTGCAACACAGTCCCGTGCGTTTTTGCAGATGTTCCGGTTGTGGAAATCCGCCGGTATGCGCAATGTGCGTTTAGGTATATGGATGCATACCGGACTAGGCTTACTTAGAAAGCAGCCGAAGTTGTTGTTAAAAAATATTGTTCCCATTGACGAATTTCACGCGCCACGTTGGAGAACATTAACTAAGCCATAGCAGGGTTAGGGGTTATTTAGCCCTAACCCTTAAGCTCCCTATAAATCCTTGTGGCCAAATATGGGCCACCTCAGCCACATTTGGATGAAAGTCATCAATTTCGACCAGCATTATCTCTGCCAAAAAAAAAGATTTTGACAAACGGGTTGTGTAACTTTGTTCAGCATGTGAAGTATTGCATAAATACGCCAAGTTTTTGGGGTTATACGTTGTGTGGGAAGAATATTTAAGCTTGACATTTGGGGTCACCTTTAGGTGTCATGCATTGTAGGTGGGCCAAAGGGGAGGAACTCTATACTTCAAAATAGAATCTTCTATTTGAAGAGCCTCCATAGTTTGACGTTTTTTGAATGATGGGCCATCAAATTGGCTCATTGCAAAAAACTAAATAAATAAATAAATAAAACTGAACATGAAAAGCACCTCATCTAGTTAATTGGAGAGGTGAATGCTTGTGAATAAATACCTACCTCTTTAATGAGGGATTCAAATATCAATGGCACTTAAATATTTAATCAGCTAATGTAAATTGTTAACAATTAGGGTGGGATTCTTAATTAAATAGATTCCCAAATTTATTAGTGATAGGATTGGTCAGAGATCATGAAAGTGATATGATATTATTGATTTTTACATAGGATTATTATTCCTCTCTTTTTTTCTTGATTTATATGAATTAACCAATGTTTTTTTTTAAGTCCTTCCTTTTATAGTTTGACTCCCTGAGGTAAACTGGCCCATCACTAAACACATGTATGTCAATGAGCATCCATGAAGTGCAACAACTGGCTTATGTTAAAACACAAAAACCTTATGGGTGTTCTATTTTTAGCCTATCACCAAACAGTTGGTTGAGAATATTTTTGTTCTAAGTGTTTCATATTGGTGATCAATTATCAGATTTTAGTGCTCAATATTGGGGGGTTTAGGTGGGCATATTTGTAAAAATTTTGAATAATTTTACAAGGGCTGAGTTTGATGATGGGGCCGTGAGTTGAATTTCAATATGCAAGGGGGAACATGGGGGGTACTTTTGATGTTTGGTTATGTGAAAAACATGGATTAATTTTACAAGGTCCTCAAGTTTGGGTGAAAATGAGAGTTTGGTGATAGGCAATTGGATTGAACACTAAAATGACAAAAACAAGTTTGGTTTCATCTAGCTCCAAGAAATCATAGTCTATTGTGCACATCTACCACCTACACAAAAACAATAGAGCAAAACTTAGTTTGGAATGATTTTGAACAATTTTATGCATTGATCACTTTTTCCCAACAATTAGAGACATGCATTTCACATATACCATGACCTTTCATACTTTCTTAAGTGTTAGAAAAAATATAAAAAATTCAAACACACATCTTGTAAGGCCATAACACATACCCCCAAAATGTTGGAGGTTGGGGCCAAGGGGATTTATATCATGATGTTGTTGAATGTGCCTGGTAGGAGGTGAAGTGGATTGAAGGACTAGTTAAGCCAAGACAAGGACAATGTCCCACCATCTTTTATATAAAAATTAATAAGAAAATTTTAAAAAGTTAATACATGCAATCCTATGAACACTAGAGACAAATGGACCAATGAAGCATTGGAGGAGCCATGGATACAATTGAAAATGGAACAACTTCATTAAGCAAGGCAAGTACACATTGTAACATACCTTTTATTTCATTGTTTGATCACTTGTATAAAAAAACAAGATCTAGGAAACATGGGTCAAGGGTGTGCTAACAACAAAGGAAAATTAGGGTGCAATTGCTTGGGTTTTGGCTATGTGGGGAGTTGGGTCTCAATTAGCCTACAACAATTAAAGATGAAAGTGGAAAAACTCATTTAAACAAAACTAACACCTTTTCGAAGAAAAATACCAAGGATTTCCCAATGGTACTAGTTCAAGTAGAGACATCTTAAATTCAACATTCATCAAGTTGAAGGATTGGATAATAACCAAGCACATGGACTAACAACCCGATCCTCCCATAACTTCTACCAAAACTTACAATCCATGTACAACAAATAAAATTATGTTGCAGATCACAACAATGTTAGTGGGTGAACAATAAATAGTAAATAATGAGTGGTGAGTGATCTTCCCCATGCTACATTTTTGCAACAAGGTCCACTTGATTCCCAACCTTGTCAACATACATCTTGAAAATAAAAACATTATGGTCAAATTTTTTTGTGGAAAAAAGATTCTTAAATGTAATCATAGCAATTCATGAACTTCAATTTAAAGATATTCTCAATGTAACCTCCACCCAAACGATGTTTGAATGAAACAACAAGGTTACAAACATTTGGAGAGTTCAATTCGACAAACTTGTCTTATATTTGTTGAAGTTGGTCACCTTTTAAAAGCTCAAGGCTGCCATTGCCATTGTTAGTGATCAAATGTTAGGCAAAGAAATATTTGATGGCACTCAAGGAAATAGTGGATGTTTTCATGTCCAGTGTTTGGTTGACCTCTTCTTCGATCAACATTTTAGTTTCTTCCATAATTTTTTTATATTTACCATCTCCAACAGGGTGTAAATGGACACCAAGGTGAGTCGTTGGTTTTGAAATGGATTACAGTTTATGGACAACATAAAAAATTTGACCTTTGTAGTCATTGACACAAAATGGGAGGGAATTGCAAAATTTGCATCCAAGTGAGGTAGTAAAAGGACCCAACACAATTTGCCTTTTAACTGGAATATGGGCCGATTTTAAAATCCAAACAATCTCATTGTGAACATCAAAATGAATGAAGCAATTGTAGTTGTCTTGCACACGATGCAAATGACCCAAACATTGAAACTTTTTCAAGTTCAACCCAAAGGTATTCTTGATATTGGTTGTGATCACTTTGGACCAAGTGTGGCCATTGTATTTTCTATCCATGCCTTGCATTTGTGATGAGGAGTGATTGTTATTTGAACAAAATGTTTTTGTTAAATGTTGTGAATAAAAAAGAGACATCCTAAATAGTAATTTCATCATAGTCTAAAAATATGTTATGCAACTTGTTAGAAATATGTCATGTGAGTGACATTGTGTGGAAGCAATCAATTATTAACTAAACATTTTTAAAGGACATGAAGAAATGTGATGTGCATTGAAAAAATGTTGGTTGTTAAGGAACATACAAACCATGGGCTTGATGCAATGTGGTGTTCTATAACTAGGAGGGCATCTTTTCTCCTTTAATGATGTATTAGACAAATTGATGAACATAAATGTTGACAGAGTGTTTGAAAGTTAAACGTTACTATCAATATCTTCAATATTTTGGTTTATGTTCCCATTCATAATTAATGTTTTGACCACAAATGTAGTAGTACCTAATGTCAAAATGGTTTTTTGTAAATGATTCAAAAATTATCGCCAATGAGCTTGTATTGTCTAGAGTGCATAACCCATCACTTTCCTTGTGTTGTAGTGGTTGGCATCTAGTAGATTGAATTTAAGACATTGTTGTTTACATCATATGCTACATCCTTGGATATATGCAAAAAAGTTAATTGGAAACCTAACACAACACACAAACATTGCTTAGAAACAATAGTTGAATCATATTCATTCAGTAAAATGGTTAATTTAGGTCATCCCTTTGCACAGAAAACGGCCATGTGTCACAATATTTTTGGTGGGATTGAAATTAATGATTGGGAAAACTTATGAAATGTACAAAAAGGGGAAACACATGACACTTCGGAGTAGAATGCAATTGATTACGAAAAGTGGGGTTGGCAAATGAACATTGAATAAGGGGACAAGAATGCCCTAACGAAATGTCCAATTCCAATACAACCTTCAAAAAAAAAATTGGGTAATAATTTGAAGAAAACTAATTCATTACTTTAGAGAAATAAAAAAAATGAAACTATTGAATGCCCTTTAGATTTTGGTTTCAAAATGATCGCCAAGGGGAAAATGGGATGTAAGAAAAAATAATTGTGGGCTAGTTGGTAAATAATCATTATCTAGCAAATGAGAAAGAAAGGACTAATGTTAGATCAAGTGTTAAAGAAGCCCCCAAGTTCAAAAATTCAATATTTAATTCTATCAAAACTCATGAACATGCCAATGTTTTATTTTATTAGTAGTTGGTGGAAATATTGCATCTAATTATAGGCAATTAATGCATTTAAATAATGTGCTTCATAAAAGTGTGTTGGTTAGGTATAATCCCTTGGGGGCAAAGTACACTAGTGGAATAGAGAATAATGTAGGATTCAAAACAAAATGGACACAACGGAAAAAATGAGGTGGGTAGAAGGTGATAGAAAGCAATATCAACATTGATTTCACAAAAGTGAATCTATGTAGTTGCTAATGCCCCCACCATCACGGAACTAAACCAACAACCAAGATTATAATATTGTGACCTAAATTGAAACTAGAGACAAAACAAGATGTAATTAAAAGAACAATATGTTGGGTTGCAAAAAAAGAATCAACCATTCATGCACATTTTAGAATATATGCAATGTGAAAACAAAAGTGTGACCATGCATTCGATATAATAATCAATGGAAATGGATTCCAGAATGTAAAAGATTATTAATTGGTTATCCAATGGATATGGAAAAATGAGGACAAGACACATTTATGATGGGAAACTACAATGTTGAATTATGGGAAGTGCATGGATATGTATGAGGGCCTCATAATGTGAGGAGGTTTCATGGAAGAAGTGTTAATGATGGGTCTACACCATGTTTATGTACTTGACATAGTATACATGGTTGGGGCCTTAGAAGATGATAAAATATTGCTAACCATGAGAGGAATAAAGAGAAATGGAGAAATGTTCAAAATGAATGGAAATGTGAGGGATGGTAATGAATTTATGTAAAACAAGGATATACATTTCCTGGTTCCAACTTTATGAATGTGAAAGTTGAGTAGTGCAACTAACATAACATTATTGATATCTTGACAATCATGAAGTGAGAAAACAATTGTACTACATCACATACATGCTAGTTGTATCTTACTACAAGTCGCACATCACATGTTCCATTAAGAGATTTAGTCAAATGGTGGATGGTAAACATCCCTTATAATGTGATCATCCAAGCTTATATTAAAACTAAGCAATATCCAAAACACTTTAGGGCCAGGATAAGGTAGTGAAATCGGGCCAACTTTGAGCACTTTGGGTTATTTTTGGGCATCTTGGGTCATTCTTGGGCTTCAACTTAGTAATAGATGTTTGAGCATTGATGTCAACATAAATCATGGAACAATTACCCCAAGGGTTGCAAATTGGCTTCCCAAATCTATTGGTATGAAATATTTTACCTTGGGGGCAATTCATTGCCATAAAGTTCATCATTGAATAATAAGTTGTAACAAATTGAAAAGTTTTTTCTATTACAACATTAGCTCCTAGTGTAAATCCCTTGGGGTTAATTTCAACTTTTGCATCAAAAAGAATGCATGAATTAAGTTGAACATTGTAAATGACTTTTCATGTGAAGTAGGCCTAAGGATGGAGACATACAGTAGCCTCCCGCCTAAGTATGCACCCGTTTAAGTACGCTTCCCAGTAAAGTATGCATTATTTTCTCGAAAAAATAGGGTTCAAATTTATTTAGTTCAACATGTCATGGATTGTCATTTGGCGCAAGTTTTGAAGATTCTTATGTTTGGCTTTCAAGGTGATAGCCCGAACCTTACTTTGAAATGATTCAAACAACTTTCTAAGATCATTGAATGTTTCTTCAGCCTCTTCTCGAACTTCAGAGCAGAGCAGCTCAATTTTGAGCCATACCTTGTCTTTGCTTCTTATGTGCAGGAAAGTTTCAGACCAACTTGGGGAAGGCATGGGCTGCAAAGATTACAGGCAGATGGAAACAAAGATTGAAGGAGCCTCTTGAGTAAACCTTCTGTGGGGGGTAGGACATAAATGGATGCAAACAATAGTGGTAGTTTCAGTGTGCAAATAATTGCACTGCAAACCAAGGCAGAGTGCTAAAAGGAGCGCCGTAGTTCTGGGACATGGCGAAAAGGGGAGCTACAGTGGCAGCAGATGTCTGTCTGCCGGGTGTAGCCGAGCAGAAAGTTGAGATTTTTTGCTTACCAGGGTTTGTGGAAGATCGCCGGCAGATGTGCTTCTCGCGCGGCAGTCCGTCGTGTTTCTTCCTTCACATGCGTGTGCTAAGAGAGGAAGGCAACAGAGGAGGGAAGAGGAGCAAAGATTGGAAGGCAACAGAGGAGGGAAGAGGAGCAAAGATTGGAAGGCAACAGAAGAGGGAAGAGGAGCAAAGATTGGAAGGCAATAGAGGAGGGAAGAGGAGCAAGAAAGAGAACAACAACGATAGGCACCCCACTCTTGGTCTGTTTTTTCACTCCTCCTACGACTCTTCAACCAGCTCTTTCAATTAACTAGGAACCCTAAAGTTTCTTCTGTGACTCTTTCAACAACGGGAGTGTTGTTTTTTCTGTCTATGCCGGTGCTCCCAACTCCTGAAAGAACTTGGAGTTCGATACCCAAACGGAGGATTTGTTGGTCTAAGTGCGCACCTACCGGCTAAGTACGCACGTTCCTCCCAGGTTCAAGTTGCGTACTTAGACGGGAGGCTACTGTAATGAAATGATAACAAAGGAAGCAAATGGGTATTTAAAAATGTAATGCTAACTCCTATCCAATCAACAAAATTAAGCCCAATTTACACAAGCAGTCAAGATTCAAACAAATAAAATATTTTCAATTTGCACCAAAATATTACTAACTAATGCTATCTTTTGTCACCTTTTTATTAGCCTCGAGAATGAGAAAAGGATACCATCTAATTTGGGAAGCTAATTTGCAACCCTTGGGGCCAGTGTTCAAGAATTATTAATATCTTGATGTCAATGTTTTTGTTTTTAATCACTTGGGGCCACACAACAAGCTCAAAGATGCCTCCAAGTTTTTTCACCCCTGACGCCTACTAATGTAAAGGGGGCCTTAATGGCAATCCAAGAATGGAAAAGGGATCTAATGATGGACAACTAAAAAAGTTCCTACCTATAGTAAAATTTGATTGTATTTTTAAAATATTAAAACTACATAGTAAAGTTTAATTATGTAGACCATTGAGATCAACTGCGACTATTAATGGATAGGGGCTAAACAAAGCCTAATTATTCCTAACTTAATCAAATATGAATACCATGCCATGATTTTCAAAGGCAACCCTAATGTCATCACCTTTGACACAAAGATGACACATGCGATTTGAAATCCAGTTTGGTAATAATAGAGTCGCACATTACAAAATGCCCCAACTATCACCAAAATACCTTTCACATTGCAGATGAGTAAATATAAATAACCTATGAATAAGGTGAAGAAAACATTTCCTAGATGCACTACCTAGGTGTTAGTAGCAAAATGAGCTCCATAAAATACAAGAAGAAGGCATAAACACAACTAGACACCTACAAAAGAGCAAAGGCAAACAACCACAATGGCACTAAAGAAACCTCAAGGAGGCCTTTTTAAGAATTTGGAAACAACAAGTGACAAACCTTTTTCACTTTGATATTTTTCCTAGAATAAATTTTTTGAATGTCTTTTTTGCTAATGAATTATTACCAAATTGATTTCTTTGAAAAGAAGGAGGAGAGTGAGGAGGTATGGACAATTTGATTTTCTATTAAAAAAAGGAGCACATTTTGTTTTTTTTTTTTCCTTGGAAGAGTTGTAAAAATTGTTGAATAACTCTTTTGTGTATTAGGAGGTAACCATAGAAGATTACAAGGCCCTGAGGAAGATTGGGCAACCATAGAGCCAATGAACATACAACACTCGGTATGACAAACCAAAAAATTAGGGTTAGCGGCCATTCTAGTTTAGGAAGTTAGAGTTGAAAGAACAATATTTTCCTATGACGGTCCATCGGTTTACTTTTTGGTTGCATTACATCTGCATTTGTGACTTCCTGTCATTACTTTCATATGTTCCTGGAAGAAGGTTTCATTCTCACTTTACAAGAACTTAATCTCGCCAGCATGATACATTAAGGTGAGGTATTCTTCCACCAGTGCCTTGGGTCTACATAGTTTGGATGATCACAATTAAACGCACTGGCCATAATAGCAATGGCAGCTGAACCAATAGCCAGGGCACCCTTCCACAATACCCATAGGCTAGAACACTTTTATTTCATTTAGTTTTTCCAGCCCCAGGACCAATCCGTGGTGGTAAAAACCATTGCCCTTTCACCACCCTTCGTTTCAAGGCCCTTCATTTGTCCTCCCATTGGGGGGAAGGGGAGGGATTGGGAAAATCTTTGCTGTGCACTTGAAGAAGAGCTGAGACCACATGACAAACAAGAATTGTCTCAAGATGCTGACGTAGCTTGTACTCTGTGGGTGTCGGACAAGTCTATTGCTTACTTCAAAAAGCAAAATGCTACTTCTGAAAACAGTGGAGATGTTGAGTCATATAAAGCCATGATAGTACCACACTTAATCAAATGCACCTGAATTGGAAAGGTGAAGAAGAATCTACAAGTTCAGCCCAGCTTCACTACAAATGATGAATGGGATATTGAGGTTGGAATCAATAGCAGCTTTAAAACATAGGAATGAAGAGTCAAACTTGGCAACTGAGGGGAGATCAACTGAGGGGAGATCTGGAAAAGGTTTGGACAAAGTTAATGAGCATGTCTTGGCTTCTCCATAAGTTGGGAAGGACCACAAGGTTTTGAATAGCAGTCAAAAAAATGATAAGTTGAAACCTGTAGAGGCTAGCCCCCCTTCTGGTGCCAAGCATAAAGGGCATCACTTTAACGTCCCATTCAGGTTAAAGAAGAAACATAATGAAGAAAATGGAAATCAAGGGAAGCCCACTTTAGAAGGGTGTCAAAATAGTGAATTTAAATCAAATCAATTGTGCATTTCCTTCCTATTTGATTCCAAGCTTGAATGAATAACTGCAAATGTTTCTTCTGACAATTGATAAATTGGACTACATCCTTTTACTCTATGACAAGCAGGCAACATATTCAATTTGCATGAAAGGACTAATAGCACAGTTACTAGGAATAGTTGATCAGTATATCTATTATGAATCCCAACACTCCCAAATGTAATGTGATGGAGTTCATTGTACATGAATTAGAGTAGGGTTTAAGGCTATTAGTAATCGTAAACTAAATGGTTTTATGGATTATGTACATTAATAGCTAAATATTGGCAACTTAGGGGCATTATATCAATAGATAATATGCTTTGTGTTTCCCTTGCTCTAATGCTGCACAAGCAAAGGAAAAAAGCCTTAAACCCTCATTGATGCCTTGCTCCACCAATGCATAAGTGAAGCAAAAAGCTCATATGCTTCACTGGTGCCTTGTTCCAGCAATGCACATGTGAATCAGAAACCTCATATACCACAAACAAATTGAGGGTTCACCTACATTATCACATATTACTATGTTCATTATAATTTTTGGTTTAATACTATTCTTGTTTTGGGTTCCATTTTGGACATGTGGACCTTAGAATCTTGATTTTCAAAAAACTATTGCTCTCTCATTCCATTTGGAAGTGACATTTTAATCTAATAGTCAACATCCAGAAAGTAATAGATATATTTATGTAAAAATTTGTATATAGTAGTTCAAGCAATACTGCAATATTTCATACTGCAATATTTTAGGGTTTCATCAATCATCCAAATAAAAACTTGAAATGGAATTTGATACTAAAACCCACCTCACAATTATTTCCTTTCATATGAATGTGATTTTAAACAAAAAGTCCAATCTATCACAAACTTATAGCAAACTAATTGAAAAACCTCATTAAGATGTTTTTTGAGTTATGATATTTGTCAAGCTTTTCAAATTGAATTGATATGGTCCATTAGTCTTCTGTTCAATAAACAGGCCAAAATTCATGAAGTTTCTCAATCATTTGAATGATTTTTGGAATACATTTTCACTTTTCAGCACATTGTGACATATCTTACAATTGCACAAATATAATCTTCAATTACATAATCTTAATCACCACATAACATGCAAACAAATTGTGAAAAGACTTATTAATATTGACCCATTTGAAGCTCAAAAACATACTCTGTTGATAAATAGTATTTGTGACAAAATATTTAGGATGGGTACATCATCTAATTAGTGTCTCCTGGCTTTTGTGACAAATTATTTTTAAAAAATTCACCACCAAATGGGACCACAAGTTCCTCAGAATGATCAACTGACAAGCATGCTAGCCAACATTGTATGAATCAAACTGATAGCTTGCATTGCTCTCATTTGAACTTCAAGGTACTTATAACCTTGTAACAATGACTTGACATCTAGCTCAAGTGTGGCTTGCCCATTAGTACTCATACAACCATTTAGGTAGAAACTGTTGATGTTCCGATATTTCCAACCACCACTTGTCCATGGGTCAGGCATCCTACTTGTTCCATTATACAATGCATTGTGGGTATGGTTGTTTGCTTCTTGCCTTCCATCAACCACTGGAGGGACTGTCATTTTACTCCTCCAAATGTAATTTAAAAAGAAGATAAGTTGGAGTAGATGGGCAAGTTCCAATTGGTTCAATGTCCTATGCATCTCCCAAATCATTTACTTTAAGTGTACTGAGAATTGGCTATAATTTAGTTTATTCCTAAAACCTTCCAAACCTTTTTTTAGGTCTTTGGTTATGTTCATATTTTGAGAATTTGGTAAGTTTGCTTACAGTCCTAAAATGTTAAATTATTCAGCCTATGTCACTACAATCAAGGACTAACTACACGTGAGTTCAAATCAACATGGTAAGTCAAGCAACTCTGTGCAATCACCTTGATGTAGTAGGAGAAGGTACCTGAACTGCCACAAGGAACTCCATTTGACTTGCGCGCACCCCAAATACCAACATGTTTTGGCCCAATTTGAAAGGGCATGTTGAAGTCTGATGTTCCATTTTCAAAATACACCTCTGTGTTTTGGAAATTGTACTAATAGAACAACAAATGAACAAACACAACATTAAGAGTTGATCACAAGTTTTAACATGCACATGTTCAAGTCATTCAAATTGTTGTCTTCGATGGCAAGTTTGACATCAAAACCCATTTAGATTCATAGATTTAATACCTTAAAATGACTTCATGACTAACAAATTCAAAGCAAGGGTTCAACTTTGAACTAATTCAAGAACCACTTGTGACCCATTCCACTTAAAGAACCTGGCTTAAAGAACCCAAGGATGGCAAATCAATGAACTTGTAATGCTCAAAATTGCCAAATTGCATGGTCAAAAATAATACATCATGTACATAATCGTAGCAATAAGTTTTAGAAATTTGAACACTTAGATGGAATTCAAAAATGTTCAATGGATGTCTGAATGAAATACTCTCATGGGTATATTTAGTTTAGGGTTCAAGTGAGCTATACTTCCCCCCTAGCCCCCCATCCACAAGGTGTTGTGTGCATCAAGAATGCTCATCAACCTCCCCATTCTCATACACATGTATTCATCACGGCTAAACCACGGCTATTTTCTATTTATAGTGAAATTAATAATGTTAAGTAATATATTACATGAATGTTATACCAAATGGTAGTGGCAGTACATGGGTTAGATGATTATTAGGCAAATGAAAAATTTCAGAAATTTGATTGGTGCCTAGTACTACTTCCTGCCAACTTCAGGAAAAAAGCACAACAGAATCATTTACAGATCTAAAAATTTACATTCGAAGCCCGCTTCCAACCTCATTATATAGGTGCTCACATAGCGATTTATTTTAGATTTTCTATACCTGAAAAACTAACATGGCTCCAATGATTAATTAGTTGACAATGATGAAAGGTAACTTGAACATCAGAATGACTTGAGGCTTTTTTTATTACGCTCCTAGATTAAGTAGTGATCAAACCATCAGGACCAATTTATTTTCAACCCTGTAATTCACCAAAATCTAGATGTAACAAGAGACATTTTACCTCCAAACAAGTATTCAAAACATCCAGAAGCCTTGAATAGCCTTGGTGGTCCTTTGCAGGTGGCTTGCAGAGTGTCAGATGGTTGGCATCCTCAATCTTGTAATTGTTATTGCGCGTCAACTCACAAGCTGAAGCATATGGCACCAAAACACCCTACATGTGCAAAAGTCTTCATCAATGAAACTTGTAATATTTCACAAGAGTATCTTGCAAGATCATGAAATGTCATGACTGCCCTCATTGTAAGTTTTACTGTTAACTAAGGAAAACGTAAGATGACATTTTTCTTTGCTTCTACATTGTTCCCTATGTACTTTCTAACTAATAAAATCATGAAGTTCATACAATAGACTAAACAAAAGTTTTGGATGCAGTTTCCATCAGAGCAACAAAATTGATTGGTACACACAAAGTTTGTGAGCAGCAAGCAATGTACAGTGAGGATGGTTGAACAATGAAGGTGATTGCATTTCAAACTTACCCATTTCTCATCAAGCGGTTTTCCTTCACCAAATCCAAAGGTGATGAGGTCTGTGCTAATAGAATTCTCAAAGTCCACTGAAAGTTGGCGCATTTGCCGATTGAATGACTCCAAGTTTTTCAAAAGGCTTGATTGTGCTGTAAACTTCTCAAATAGAACATTTTTCTCTTGGCACTTTGAAATTATGTATTCCAAGAATTTTTTAGGACCACCAGCATGTGGTACCCCATAAAACACTATCCCTTTAAGATATTTTGAAAAGCTTTTACAACTTTCATTCACTTTTTGTTCCAAAGGATTCTTTGATTTCTGGTGAATGCGTTGGTGCACCTCAACCATCAAGCTTTTGACTACAAGACCTCCAAAACTGTAGCCTACTAGTGCAATTGGAGCCACCCAAAGGTTTCCATAGCTGTAAAATAAACCATTACAGTCATCAATGATGCATTTGCATGTCATCATCAACAATGAACCAACTTCTATCAAAAGCTTGACAACAAGGCAAAAAATATGTAAGCAATTGATTCATGAAAAGACCTGAGAGGTTTTGGAGTGCAAGTGACTACCTTGAATTGAAGTTTTAAACCAAGACTCTCGTGAGCATACATGGGTGGGTGGATTGAGGAATGATTGGGAGAAGATTTGAATCATACCTTGTCACCAGGCTCTGTATGAGATTCTTCCCAATCTCTGTCACATGATCATGAGCACCAAGAACATTTGCATCATATGACAAAGAAAGAATCCGCACATTGTCTCCGAGGTCCTCAGGCAGCCACTGTTCTGGCCAACAAACAGACTCATGCCTTGTGTCAGTTGGGTATGATGTTCAAGCCTCCTTCCACTCATCATTTGTCCCAAAACTAATGCTATGAAAAAATATGATGGTCATTATGTGATTCATCAACTGGGTGCACCTTGGATTGAGCTCGTGCACTGGATGAACAATCTGCAAATGGTAGGGAGGCAGTTGACATAAATTAGCTTTCGAGTCGATTGTGAGAGTTCGATTGAATGTACTGTTAACAAATCAAAGTCTGCTACTATATACCCTAGGAGGAAGAGAAGATGCTATATAGCAGCAGCAGCCGCAGCAACGAGAGAAAACAGGACGAAGAAGAAGAAGAAGAAGCAACATGAGGGAGACAAGAAAAAGATATTCCAGAGCGACCAAAACTGCGGTACAAATTAAATGCCAAAGAAAATGATTTCTCATTCTCAACGATTACAAGAGCCGAAATGAAAGAAAACTCATTAACCTGGGTATAAGGTCCATCGGTATTTGTGCTACTAGAGGACGGAGCTCCCGACATCGCAGGGTCCAGGAGCTATTCACAACAGAATGAACGCAGAACGCAAGGCTTTCGTTTACACCCAAATAGCGTAAGCAACTCTAAAAGTCCAAATCCCCTTTCTTTCTCAGATATCCGACACACCAAGTCCGTGAGCTATCTGCCTTTGCCCCAACTTCACGACGCAATAAAATGCTTGGGTTTCCGCCCACAGACCAGACCATAAATCATCGAATAGTAGTACCCAAGCCACCACCTCCTGGAACATCCCACACAAAAGTCTGTCGGCATGAAAGCACATTAGCCCAGATGCGTAAAGCGCTGCTCTCATTTCCATAGTCTACTCAGAGGGCACATTATGAGCATGAAAGTGGAACTCTTCAGCTTTAGAATGTTCGGTAGCTGTGTTTTCCGCACCGTAAAGCGCTTGGGATCTGCTGCCTCATATGGCCCCAAAAGTACTGCTGCGATTTTTTCCTCCAATATGCCCGTTTGCCCCCCCTCTATATTTTCTCAAGTGATACTCAGGCATGTTTTGCACTCTTAACCTCACATAACATGCCAAATTATTATATTACATACCCCTCTATATTCGTAATGTGTTCAAAATGTGCACAACATGGACCCCAAACATGCCTAGGAATGACCAGGTGAAAAAAAAGAAAAAAAAAAGGGCAAATGGGCAGACTGGAGGAATTTTTTTTTGTACTGATTGCATTCATTTCCTTTGGCCGATTTAAGCTTTTCCTTCTAAGCAACTTCCCCTACAACAAAATCTCTCTCTCTCTCACACAACATTGGGAGTTATAAGGGTTATACATGAGTCCATTCTTCAGAGACCTAGGCCCTTATTTTGACCTAAGCCCTTATTAAGAGACATAAGCCCTTATTTTGACCTCCAGCTCCGGCCAAGGGCCCGTTATTTCGGTAATGCCCCCAGCCCTCAGGCATTACACTACACCCAAACAGGTGACGTCATGTCATCAACACACATGTCAAATTCTCAATAATTCGAAATGTGGTCCTGGATTGGATCTGAACCAAAATAGTTACTATGACATCCCAAGAGGGCTCAACAATCCCATCCCCAAGGTGTCTTAATGGGATAGGATGTTAAATACCCATGTGAAATTCATCCAAGATAAATTTTTCACACCTTTGATTTACTACTATCAATATTTCACTTTTGGTGATTGGAATAGAATTTGCAAAAACAATGTAGCCTAAGTAAATAATTTTTTTGGCTAGTCGTCGTGCCTTTAAAGTTTTAAGAAAATTGTGAAGTTAAACCCATGTAATACATATGATATTTCCTTGTTTTCTTGGCTCCTATATCTTCTTCAAAAAGTGGATGTATTATTATTAATTCTTCAAAAGTTGGAAGACAATTTTGTGCTTGAATTAAACTTGACAAATGTATCAACATTGTTTAAAGAGAGAATTGATAATTTTGTCATTAATGTTGCATTCACACTTGATGTTAAGTCAGTGTTAAATGAAAATCTAGGTGACATCCTTTGTGGCACTCAATGTTAAATGGGCAATTAGCTTAATTTTAAGTGAATGTTAACTAAATATAAAATTTTCATTGTAATTAAGTTTAAGTCCTAAATGGCTAGTGTCATGCCCGTATGCATGGAACGTCACGACACTACATGTCATGACACTAGCATGATGTTAGTGGACTCAACCCTCGAGTTCCTAACACCAAGTGTGAATGCACCTTAAGAAACTTATGTAAATATACTTATGAGAGTGTTAAGGAATGTCATTTGGGTGGTGCTAAACTCACTCGTAAGACACTAAACAAACACTACGTACTCAAATTAATTCCATAATGATAAACTCTACCTACTTAGTTCACAACCATGTTTGAAGCTTGTCTTTTCAAAGAGTGCTATCAACATTTTTATCAACTGATAATTCTATTGCACAACAAAATCCCCAAGGGCCAAGACTCAAAGTTCATGAATGGACCACTCCTAGTGATTTGTGACAAACATTTAAGTTCAATTGATTTATTGATTTCAAACCCAAAAAAATGGCATGTCACTTGATGTTTACCTTTTTTTCTACCATATTTCAAAGTGATGTGAAATTTTGTAGGAAAAGGTGGTGTCCAAGTTGCAGTATTTTTCCAGTGGATTCAAAGTGTCATTACGAAGAGAATTGCTGTTTTCAAATTGCAGTTTCAAGAGATAACTACAGAGCAGCTCAAATTCTGTGTGTGCATAGATCTCAAAACTGAGTTCTTTTTCATTCTCTCATTTTTGTGTATATGGTTGACAAATTTTAGTAGTCTGTGATTTGGTTCAGTTTGCTGGTCGTTTTGCCTCGTTTCAGGTGGCATTTAAATCTGAGAAAATTGTAAAGTTCTTGGGGAGGATTGGGGACGGATCATACAGAAAGTCACCAATAAAATTGGACATGTGGTCTGCATGATAGATTTCTGGGATTTTTGGGTAAGAGTTGGCTGTGATGGGTGGAGTACTACTGTTGTTTGAATTGTTGGTCACTGATTTAGCTCTCTCTTATGGCAAATGCTGCTGCAGTGATGATGTAAGTGAAATAGTTCCTACAGAAACTCTTGGCACCTAAAAAGACAACTGAAAGTAGTCCTACAATTTCTCAGAAGAGACAGAATTAGTTTTTAAAAGAAGGTGCAATCTTTCTTATTGAAAGACAAAAAAGTACACAAGGTGTGAGTACATCCATTGCATCCAGTGCACGAGCTCAATCCAAGGTGCACCGATTTAGAGACATTTGGATCCATTTGCAGAAATGGCCAGTAATGACAACCCCCTCTCTCTGAAATGCAAAAATAAAATACACCATGTTAATCTGGTCAAATTTGAGTGTTGTGGATTTTGAATTGATTGATCCACATTAGCAGCTTTTGATCACAAATCAATATTACTGACTCGGCTACATTCAAACACTCCAGTACTTGTGTGTGTGTGTGTGTGTTGAAAGCTGATTACATGAAAGCAGCATGGTTGAATAATACTTTTTTAAAAATGTGATGAAGGGGCAAGCACAAAATGCCCCCTTGGAATACTAGATCAGCCAGGTACTTTTTCTGCAGTCATACCAGCTCATCCAAACGAGCCAATTTCTTTCACCAAAAAACCCAAATCCTGAACATGATGTCACTGTGTCCCAACACCTTTCTTCATGACATGCTGCCGAGATGTTGCAAGAGAGGAATAAGTCAAGGGGGTTCAATTTGTATGACAAATGATAGAAGTCCACAGCTTTCACCTTCATGTTTCTTCATACACGAGGGCATTTATGGATGGACCCATTCAAGATTTAAGAAATGTTGATAGCTTGAGCATCCCTGACTTGAGCAGCCATGCCTGACTGTAGTGCACAGGCAACATCATCACCGTAGCATGATCACTGAGCTTCTAAACCCAGACAATATTAACATGAGTGTTTTCCAAGGATTGTCACTAATCATGCTATTCCATAGAAAAAAAGATTTCTCTGTTGCATTTCATAGCAGCAACATGACCAATTACAGCAATTTGGATGATCAAGGAGAATTGGATTCCTGGAATGGACCTTTTGCCAGGAAGATTTCCATGAAAATTGTACTTAACCCCTTACAAAAAACAATTCTGATAGCACCGACAGTGACCTCCTTGCAATCTCCATGAAAATTCACCACTATTTCAGTGCTTTGTGACAGCCCGTACCAATATTACAATGCTTGTTATAGTACAAAAGCACAAGCAATACTTGGAGCACAAAACTCAACATAAGCAGAAATCCATCTATTGCGTCACAATTGGTTGTTCACCAAACCCATCTATCACTTTGAGAGGAACCAACTACAAAGAGAGGTTGAGCCCAAGCCCATCTCAAAGAGAACTTGCCAATATCCATGCTCATCACAAATTAACTTACACAGGAGTAATGTATGTATACAGATGAGCTTCACAAATAGAGTGTACAAAAATTGCTGTATTTTCCAAAGGAAAACAGGGGGGTGGGGGGGGGGGATACATGACAAGAATTGGAAGAACCTGTGGGAAAGAAAAATTCATTGTGCAGCTGGTGGCAATAATATTCCATCTAGTACTCTGTGCAGGACGCAACTTACTTCCATGTTCACCATATGCAATAACTTTTGAGATCAATCTTGAAGGCCTGCACAAAACCACACCCAGATCCTCGAATTGATCCATTACCATCATCATCATTGTTGTTGTTATCACCATTGCCATGATCCAAAGTACAAATACAATCAAGATTGCACTAGTCCATACTGTGCTGCAACACCAAGAAGTTTCTGTCTGACATCTTCAGTCTCCATCATCTCCCAGTTCTTAATCTGCACAACATTGGTATAAAAACATACACACACACACACACACTGGTCCTCAGCTTATGAGAAGAACAAAGATTCCCAGAACTATCAGGAATCAATTCACTCAAGATTGCTGCTGCACACAACACACAACTTGGTAGTTGTCAAGAGATTGACAAGCTTTACAGATTCTCTAGGGTTATGGCCAGAATTGAAATTGGGCTTTGAAGTGAATCATGTATGTGCATTCTATGTGGATGCGGAGGTAGACTCTCAGGGCAATGGGACATTACATACATACCTGGGCAACAAAAGTATTGAGGATGTAGTCTTTAAAAGAAATATGGTGGCTATTGACAAAATCAATCCCCAAAGACTCCAAAGCTTGCACGAGCTGCACGAGCACTCCATGTCCATTCTGACATATGATACACAGATGGTAAATTTCATCCTCCAATTTGGCAACCTCCACCTGCAGCAGCAGCAAAAGAACCCAATTAAAAAAAAAAGAACAACAAAACCTCTTTCAAACCTTGGAATAATATCAGAAGCAAGCAACGTTGTCCCAATTTGCAAAATTCATTTGAAAACATATGGAAATGATTACATATTATGTACATATGTCAACATGTGAGAAGTGTTTTTGGCCTACTTGAAGAATCTTCTTCTTTTTGTTTGGGCCCATCAAGTGCAGTTGATGAGAAGAAGACTCGTGGTTGGTGTTGCTGTCTGGTGCAGTGGGAGCTGTAGCAGCAGCAGCAGCAGCTGTGTTTGTTCTTCTTCCACCATTGCAAAGCTCGATGACAACAGGTGCAGTCATCGCTGCTGCATCTTCAACTCCAGCAGTAGCTGTAACATCTGCGATGATTGAGCCTGAGTCTTCATGATTTCCCAGCTGCATTCTGTCTTCTGATCCACAGCAGTGCTCACTGCTTTCCAGATTTGAAGAACTGATCTCAGCCAATTCCAATTCTTCCACTTCCTTTTGAAGCTCTTGCAGAAAGTTCACTGCGTCGCCTATGATCGATGCCTTGTCCATCTGTGAGAAAGTTGTACTTGATTGTTAGCTCGCTGTGACATGAGAGCTGGCTTGCAGTGCTGAACTAGAAGAAGAAGAAGAAGAAGAAGATGTCAACGGAGCTTCCTTGCATGTTTACTAGTCCAGAGTGCTTACCTTGCTGATCTTGGGAACCAAAGCTCGTAGAGAGTAGAGTCCTTCATTGAGTTTCTTCCTGCGTTTGCGTTCTGACACAAGGTTTTTGGACGCCATAGAATTACCGCAACTACCCCCTTTGTGACGATTAGTGTTGATCTTGCCCATGTTCTTTAGCTGCTCCCGTTGGCCACCATCACTGCAGTAGTCCGCAACAGTCGACGCAGATAACTCTGGTACTCCACTCCAGCTCCTGCTGCTAGTTTCCACATTCTCCAACGCATGCAGAAGCTCCAGCTGCTGCTTTGCAGCTGCAGCTGAATCGTGATCACGAGTACATGATCCTTGCTGTTGCGCCAAAGCTGGCGAACTATAGCTGCAGGGAGCTGCTGCGACGTGCAGTGCATGATGATCTGGAAGCTGCTGCTGAGCTTCTGTTGCAGCAGTTGTAGAAATGGGTTGCGCGAGGGATTCGGATTGTATTACCACAGTATTGGGCTTGAGTTCATTCCATTGTGTGCGCGGTGTGATCAGCTGCAGGTGGGGGGGTTTGAAGCTCTCTGCTGAAGTAGAAGAAGAAACTACTGGCATATTAAAGGTCGCCGCGGACATGCAGTTGTTTGGTGCTGCACTGCCTATCGAGCCCTGCAATAGACTCATCCCTACATTCGAGACCTGATTCGGAAGCATGAAAAAGCTGCTGGGATCACGGAATGGATCGATGATCTCCAGCTTTGAGCTCGCCGACAGCTGCACCCATGGCTTAGATTGAAGCTCATGGCCACTGGAAGAAACAAGAGTTCTCATATCGTTCCAAGCGCCACCCATCTCACAAATTCCAACTGCAGAAGAAACCATCGCCGGTGGCTGCAGCAGGCCGACTTGGAAGTATGGGTTTGACATTGGATGCTGCAGTAGAACAGGCTCTTGAGAAGCTGCTGCAGCGCCGACGCATTGGTCCTGAGTTCTGCCCATCGTTAGACTCCTCGAGCTTCAGAAAACTTCACGACAATATGGCTGGTCCTGAAAACATCAACAATCGAATTTCATTCTCGATTTCATTTGCAAACTAATTGCTTAAACTCTGCAATCACAGGAATCCTGTTCAGCTCGAATCCATCAAATTGAATGAGACCGAAGCTCGAATCCATTGCACGCAGGAGTGCTGTGCACCACCAACAGACAACAACAATAACAGAGGTATCATCATCATCATTATCCGGACCCCGAGCTTTTTCTCGTCAAATTTCTCATCAAAAAAAGAGAGAAAAAATTTACCCGATTCATGCTATCAAGTGCAACAATCCAATCGACTCGAATGCAGTCCAAAATGGTGGAATCGAGTTGCGAATTTCAGCGAGATCTCGAGAGCGCTCGTTTCTCGCTGGAAGCACCGTCAAAACCGCCTCATTTGCAACCGGGAGGGACGCAGCAGGGGAAAGGTACCTGCCTGCCTGCCTAGCTAGTACAATCCAGGCTATGTACCTACCTACCTAGTACAACCCAGGATAAACCCAAGCTAAACTACCGTTGGGTTAAGGGTGTCATACTCTGGTTGGGTGACCATTTTTTTTACTCTCTTTGGGTTTTGTTTGGATAGCCTACTGCATGGGTTTGGATTTTGGATTTTCTCAATTTCCAAAATAGGTAGGGTATTAAGGGAGGTTTTTTTTCTCATTTTTGTGAGGTAACTGGGCTGGTGATCATTCACAAGAGTGCCGAATCCAAATTTGGCAACAGGTTCAAAAGGGAATTTGAAATTATTAGGAATCCCTAGCTAGAAGACAATGTCTAAATGTCGGAAATTTACAGGTTTGTGCTTTGAAATATGGTGAATTTGGTGGATTTCCCCCCCCCAAAATCAATCAGGAGGCTTCTGAGACCCTATTGTCTCCAAGTGGTGAAATTTTTGCACACACCCCTCCCCCCTCCCCCCTCCCTCCAAAATTAAATCACTGAGTACATAATTAAGTATGCAAAACTTAATATGTTGAGTTTTCCTCTCTTTTTTTCTTTTTCCCCTCCTTTTCTTCTTTCATAAAAGGGGTTCATGTGTGGTGCAGGTGGCGGGGTGGGGGGTGCAAAATACCCACTTGGGGAGGCCCCCAAGAAATGTTTTAAAAAATTTAGGAAAAATATTTAAGTGATAGCGAACTTGGTGGAGATTCTTTTGGTATAGGTATCAACAACATAAAGTAGACCAAGTCTTTTTTTTAAATTGCAAATTAACAATAATAAATCGAACCGTAATTGAATCATTTTAAATGAGGATTATTTAAGAGAAATTCAACACTACGTGCACTGTTGTGAAATGGGTTTGGCCACATTATTACATATAGTAAAGGAAGAATGAAGCCTCCCCTGAATCCGTGCGTCCCGTGATCCGTCCTCTGTCATCCGTCCTCTGTCCATCCGTCCTGTTGTCCATGCGGATCGACACCCTGGAAGCTCCGAGTTTGCCGCCTGCACACCATCCCTCTGCTGACTCTGACACTGCAGCTTTCTGCCCACCAAGAATGGGAAGGAAATAAACCAGGAATGAAATAATAATAATTTAAGATGATGATGTTGTTGTTGCAGAAATGTTGCAAGTTAGCCAATAGCACCTGGGTG
>Ga0209611_10001034_pt1 | contig 45928 bp, 26 predicted proteins | sample S1TSphgellanicum_3_FD_187693 | JGI IMG/M metagenome (GOLD analysis project Ga0209611, IMG submission 187693) | Host-associated microbial communities from peat moss isolated from Minnesota, USA - S1T2_Fc - Sphagnum magellanicum MG (SPAdes) (version 2) | ecosystem: Host-associated > Plants > Peat...
GGAGAGATTGCACATTCAAATCACACAAGTATGTGAACAATGCTTGGAGTGAGAGTTCCAACTCACCTCCAACCTTGCTCTTTATTCCCTTCCATGTACCACCACATTGACAAACCATATGGGATAAATATTTCTCTCCCTCCTTATTCTAACATATTGGTGGTACTAACATATCTTCAATCTACCTATGTCTTTGATTACTTGTAACACTTATCTACCACATAGTTTCTAATATCTATCACACCACTATCTATGTTTCATCTACATCATAATCTTCAACAACTTGTCTTTTCCACTGCACTCAATCGTTTGACAAGCACACTAAGCAACTCGTTGCTCTTGAGTTCCAAGATCGGCACAAAACTCTTTGTTATGAATATAATAATGCAAGATCCTTGGAAGAAGTTGACCTTCGTTATGTTGCAATCTACTCTTGGTGCTCCTTCAAAAGTGTTGGCAAAGGTGTAATTTAGGAGTTCAACAACTCACTGAACTTTTGGCATTTTCATGTGAGGTAATGGAGAGGGATTCATGCTAGATGTAATTTCTTTCTACAACACACTCTCCACTGACGAAAATGCTTTTTGTTGCTCTTTTATTCCTTTTCCTCAATTCAATTACAAAAAATTTATTATGCTTTTATTCCATTTCTTCATTCAAATGCAAAAAATCTCCTTGGAGGAGGAGGTCGACATGTCAAGTTGTAATCCACAATGTTTGGCTCCAACAATCTAGAAAAAGAAGTTCTTGCCTATACACTTCATATGACTACGTGTAAGCTTTCAGGTAGTCTACATTATAGTACTTTTTTTGCATGGTGGTCCCTTTGGGACTAAATTGGATAAAGATGAATTGCGATTGCATAGGGCTACTCGGTTTAATGATCTTTCATAATTGGCAACAACATTTGCCAAATTCGCACTAGGTTCTTCATATACATTGAAAATACCCCACTTGGAAGGTGAAGAGGTATTTGGATCCACCAAACAAAAGCAAGATTTACCCCCCAAATTAGAAGGTGATTTTCACAGGCACAATCGTGTAAATTTTTTTTGTCCCCAAGTGGAGTCCACTTTGTAGAACTTTACACCTAATGCAATTATGGGCTAGTGGAGCCATTCGCAAAAGACCTTCATTCATAATGGCAAAGAGGTGTTGGAACACCTTTGTGGTGACGATGTTTGGCACATTGAACAATGTCCCTAAAAATGAAATGTTCAATGTTTGGCATTGCAAAAAGACAAAGCATTATTGCAAGGCAAAAATCATTTTGAAAATAACAAGTTGTGGCATTCTTGCTAATTTTATTGGTAATTGGAATGTTGCTAGAGGTGCAACAATTGAACTACACAAGTTCTAGTTTTGCCATGATGATCACATTTGTTGTGTTGGTGGCACAAGGAAGAAGTATGCAATTAGTAGGTCGGTGTTGTGCCTTCCATATGAAATGTATAAGAAGGGACAAATTTCATTCAAGATGAGGTGATGACATTGGAAGAATTTGGTTTCCTCCTTTTCAAGAAATCAAAGTGTCACCCAAGAAATATCTTTCGTGAAGTTGTATCTATTCCTATCAATGAATCGACAGATGGGTGAATGTATGGTACAATGTAAACAAAAATTTGTCACATTTTGACAATTTTCAATACTTGTCATTACAAGAAATCATGGTTTATGTCGCAACCTTAGCTTTGGGCTCGTGACCAAGGCAAAGGGGTTATAAGGTTGCGAGCCAAAAGGAACCCCGGGAGTCAAAGCAAGAGGAAGCCCAAGAGTCAAGGCAAGAGAAAGCCCAGGAATCAAGGCAAGAGGAAGCCTGGGAGTCACATCACATATTCCCAGGAGTGTAAGAAGTGCGAGGGAGTATGAGGGAGTGAACCCTCACACTCCCAAGGCAACTCCCACTTTGGGAGATGGAGTCCCGGTGGACTTCCAAAATTTCAGAAAGTAATTTCAGGGGTCAAAAGTCAATGGCTTATGACGTTTTTTATATCATGGGAAAGATCTTGGAACGTAGATGTCTAAAATGGGCTCGCATTGCTCATTTGGATATTTGAAACACAAGTTATGGCCAAAAGAAGGGCCGGGAGTCAAATTGCCAATTTGACTCTAACCACAAAAAGTCAGGAATCGACCCGATTTACTTAGCTATACGAGGCGTGCGACATACTGTTGGAAAGCTCTCGACGAAAGCTACAACTTTGATTTAAATTGCATCTCAATCCGAAGTCTACTCGCAAAGTTATGAGGTTCCAAAGTCACAAGAGTCCCATTTGGCGCGATTTCGGGAGTCCTGGGAAAGAAAAGCCATTTGGATGTAGGCTCCGTGGCCAACCACAGAGTATACTATAAGGGGGAAGGTGGTGGCTTCCCCTAAGTCCGGGTTGTGGTGAATCTATTGTGTCCATGTTGCCCGTGTCTCGTCTTAGCACCAAAGGTGTTCCAACTATGCACTAACCACTTTGTGTGGGTTGTGTGCAAGCCTGTGTGAGTGAGTGAAGTTTGTCAACTCTTCCTAGTCCCATCTCGGAGCTCCAACACGCCCCTCTACCCCTCAAAGTGTTGTGAACTAAGGAACGTGCCCCAACTCTTCTCTCTTTCGCTGTGTTCTATTTGGACTCACATTTGAATCCTTTAAGGAGTTGAAAGTGTGTCAATTTATTTTACTAGAAAACTAAACCAAAAATTAATCATTTTGACATTTGGTCAATTTGACCACTTAGTCATATTGGACAAGTTGATTTGAACACATCCAACTTGACTAGTGGTTTTTTTAATTGATCATAAAATGGTTTTCTTAACTAGTTAAATTGGACAAAAAATTTGGGCAACAAAAAAAAATTAATTAAAAAAATAGTTCAATATGTAAGTATAAAAATGTAAATAATAATAAAAAAACCTACATGCCCACCCACCCATGACCTACCTACCCACCATAGCCTCATACCTACTTATCCACAACCCACCTAGGTACTATGCATTTACACACATGTACAAGGTATATATACAAATATACATATTCCACATAATATATGTTAGTAAAGGGCATTGAAGCTCGGTCTCCTTGGTTTGACACCAATGTCTTTGCCATCAAACCACCCCACCACTTTGTAAAACAATATATACCAAATGCACTTAACATCTTTCTTTGAACTTCCATGAATTTTTTTGTCAATGTGTTTATATGTTTGAACTTCAATTTTTTTCATACGTAGGTTAGTGGGTATCTCTAACTAGGTAGATAAGTAGGTACACATGCTTACCTACCTATGTTTTAAATATACATACTTACTTATGTAAATTATAGGTACCTGGTATGTAGGTAGATAATATGTAAGTAAATAGGTAGATAAATAGGTAGGACATATTTAGGTAAGTAGGTAGGTATATGTTAGGTAAGTAAATAAGTAAATAGCCTAATAGGCACAACAAGTCGGTTAGTTAGCCAAATTACTATGGCCAATTTGACTAAGTATGGCCATTCAATACAGTTGATTTGATTAAGGCATGGGCATCTTAATGGACCATTTTAAAAAATTGTCCATAATTAGGTGTACGATTTAACACTTGGTCAAAATGGTCATTTCAATCAAAACAACCAATCAAAAGAATCATGTGTCTTTCATGCCCCATGCCTTTTGAACATCCTTTTGGTCAATGTGAACATTTTAGTCAAGTTGAACCTTTTGAAAAATCATGATTTCTTATAATGTGTGAAACTTTGATATATCATGGTGGATGTTTAGAAACATTTTATAATTAAAAATTTTAATTAATGGTGGTTTACATCCCAATATATCATTGTATTATGAAATTGGAGAAAATATGAACAAATTAATTATTAATTGGAATACATTTTCACTTTATAACAACCATATCTCAATGCTACAATTGTAAAAAACAACTACAAAGGAATAGATTTAACGGTAGTTTATTTGTGAAATTTTACAACTATAAAAAGACAACCATGAAGAAGAATCATCTTCATTAAATTTTCAAATTCTTTTCAAGTTGTGAATTTCATATCAAATGTTTTTAAAACATTTGTTAGTATATTATATTATAATGATTATGAAAATTGTGATCTTTTTAAATTGTAAAATGTTTTTCCATTGAAGATGTAGATGGGTTAAGTGTTTTTTTACCATTTTCCATAAAAAGAATGGATTTAAAAAATTAATAAAAAATGTTAATGTGTTGTCAAATAAGGGTTCTAAATCAACTACCAATCAATCGCATATTAATGGCTTTAATAATTTATTTGATGTTTGAAGTTCAAATTAACTATATGTGATTTCTAGAAAATTTCAAAGTGAATGAAACCTTACATGTTGTTGCACTGTACCATACATCTATTAAAAATACTATTCGTTTCTAATTCCAATGTTGATGAATGTGTTAAACATTCATTAAAAGGAAGAATAGTATTCACATCTTTTTAGTAGTTAGGTTAGGGTTTTAAAGTGGAAACTATTTAGGGCTTAGTGGTGGTTAGGGTTTGGTGGCAGCTAAGGTTAGGGTGAAGTGGTGACTATGGTTGATCGGCGGCTAAGGTTAGGGTTTGGTGGCGACTACTTTGGGGTTAGGAGATAATATATAATGGAGTGGTTTTGAGTTGTCTTTCATTCTCTCCTTTTATGGTTTTGAGTGCACGTAGAACCTTCAAGCCTTGTTCATAGTTGCAAGCCATAGTTTTGTGATTGTAGCATTTGAAACATATAACCTTTGTGATTTCTTGTTAGTTAATACGATTGTTCCATTTCATGAACCTTGAATGTTTCAATTCTTGCTTGTTTTCAAGTTGTTTCCGATAGGTTATGGGCCCACACTAAACAAGAAAAAGGACATTGCGTTAGAACAAGAACTAATCAAAGGTTTAACTTGTATAACATAAAAAAGGAGAATCCTTTTGAGGGAAGGCTTTTAGTTTGCAAGGTTGCAAAGAGAGTAGAAGTCCATTTTTAAGTGAGTGGGAGGTGTGGAAGAGATTTCTTCAAAGTGTTGTAAGTTTTTCAAATGTGAAAAATTTGTTCTTCAAGTTTTTTGAAAGTATCAAGTTTCAAGGTGAAAAAGTGTGGAAGAGAGTTCTTCAATTCATTGAAAATTTGAGGTGTGTGCAAGAAAGTTCTTTGAGTTGTTGAAAGTGTCAAGTTTCAAGTGTGTCAAAGAGAGTTTTTCGCATTGTTGCAAGTTTCAAGTGAAATTTCAAGCTTGTGTAATAAAAGATTTGTAAGTGATAGAAGTTTTTCTTTTCAAGCTTACGTGAAGGGTCAAAGATTTTCTTCCAAAGCTTTCAATCTTTTGAGAGAATGTCTGTTATAACATTTTGTGTTCAAAATGTCTTCTTTTCAAATGGAGTCCTTGAAAATCATGGAGAAGTTTGATGGTGGCAAAGGAAAGGAAATAGGTGGTGTACCCCATCCCAAGAAAGAAGAAAATGTAGCTGTGCATGAAGAAGTTGAAGGAGAAGAACCATTGACCTTTAGTCCAGATACACCTTTGAATGAAACAAAAATGGAAGGTGTGCAAAGTGAATCCACACCAAGTTCTTCATCAGAAGAAGAATTTGTTGTTTCAAATGATAACCTTTGTAGTGAACCTTTACAAGATGTGCCGAAGGAAAGACCTCACAGGTATCGAAGGGAATGGTCTCGAGATTGGTGGATTGCTACCGAGGAGGTGGAGCATGCCACCGTTGCATTTTTGGAGGAGCCCCAAAATATTAAAAAAACATTGACATGTGAAAATTCCAAGGAGTGGGAGTGTGCGATGCAAGAAGAATATGATTCCCTCATGACAAACAACACGTGGACTTTAGTACCACTTCCCACTGGTAGGAAACCCATTTCTTGCAAATGGGTGTTCAAAATCAAACAAAGCGCAAATGGGGAAGTGGAACACTACAAGGCCAAATTAGTGGCAAAAGGTTTTACCCAAACCAACGAAATGGATTACAACGAAACTTTTGCGTTCGTCACAAAGTTTACATCTATTCGTTGTATTTTTGCATTAGCAACCTTGGAAGACATGGAAATCCATCAAATGGACATGAAAACTGCATTTCTCAATGGCGAGCTTGAAAAGGAGATTTACATGGAGCAACCTCAAGGGTTCATGCACCAAAGAGGTGAACATCTTGTGTGTAAGCTTCACAAGTCCTTGTATGGTTTGAAACAATCTCCAAGGGCATGGAATCAAAAGTTAGATGCGTTTCTCAAAAGCATTGAATTTATGAAGAGTGAGGCTGATCCTAATGGGTAGATGTGGGAGATGTGAAGTTTTTCATTGTGGTCTATGTGGATGACCTCATTTTGGTGTGCAACGATCAAAACAAACTTTTGCAAATAAAAAAGGAGTTGAGTCAAAAGTTTGAAATGAAGGACCTTGGGGAGTTGCATTTCTTTTTGGGGATGGAGGTGGAAAGGAATCGTGATGAACGACTCTTATGCATCAACCAAATCAAATACCTCAAGGAAATATTGAAGTGTTTTCGAATGGAAGAATGTAAGCCCATTGGAGTTCCATTCGATCCCAAAGTGAAGTTACAAAGGAATGTGAATGGAAATGATGAATCAAAGGGATTTTCATATTAACAAGCGGTTGGGTCCTTGATGTATGCCATGTTGTGCACATGACCCTACTTGGCATACCCAATAAATGTGTTGAGTCAACACATGGCGAACCCTAACATGGAGCATTGGATGGCCGTCAAAAGAATCTTTCGATATTTGCAAGGTACGTTGCAAATGAAATTACAATTTGGTGCAACATCATCCAAGGAAATGCTTGGATATTGTGATGCAAATTGGGGTGGTGATCTTGAAGATAGGAAGTCCACGATAGGGTTTGTTTTCATGATCAAAGGTGGAGCCATTTCTTGGAGTAACAAATGACAACCTACAATAGCATTGTCCACGACAAAGGTGGAATACATGGCGAACACACAAGCTAGAAAAGATGCCATATGGATAACAAAATTGATGATGGATTTAGGATACATGGAGGAGAAGAAAATGATGGTGATTCGATGCAACAATCAAGGTGTGATATCATTGACCAAGAATCCCACTCACCACACACAAACAAAACACACTGATGTACAACATCATTTTGTTCAAGAACAAGTTGATAATGGAGAAGTTCGATTTGAATATTGTCCAACGGAACACATGGTGGCAAATGTCCTTACCAAGGCATTATCCAAAGAACGACATCATAAGTTGATAAACATGTTTGGATTAGAAACTTCATAGAGTGGGAGTGTTAGAAATATTATTCATTTCTAATTCTAATGTTGATGAATGTGTTAAACATTTATCAAAAGGATGAATAATATTCACATCTTTGTAATAATAAGGTTAGGGTTTAGAAGTGGAAACTACTTAAGGCTTAGCAACAGCTAGGGTTAGGTGACAACTAGGGTTAGGGTTTGGTGGCGATTAAATTAGGGTGAAGTGGCGACCAGGGTTAGGCGGTGGCTAGGGTTAGGGTTTGGTGGCAGTTAGGTTAAGGTTAAGTGGCGGGTACTTTAGGGTTAGGAAATAGTATATAATGGAGTGGTTTTGAGTTGTTTTTCATTTTCTCCTTTCATGGTTTTGAGTGCACGTAAAACCTTCAAGCCTTGTTAGTAGTTGCAAGCCATAATTTTGTGATTGTAGCATTTGAAGCATACAACCTTTGTGATTTCTTGTTAGTTAATACGATTGTTCCATTTCATGAACCTTGAATGTTTCAATTCTTGCTTGTTTTCAACTTGTTTTTAATAACATCTACCCTTGTTGTCCTTCAACTTTCAAGATCTCAATTCAATAATAGAACAAATGGGAGGCCGGACATGCTCTTGTCACACAAATCTTGCCACCCACCAATGTTCTTATTCAAGGTTATGGACATATATATCATATCATTTCAAGTCCAATTGAAAATTGTTAGCAATATGAAATTACGATTGGCAATTTTATTGCATGCACTTGCATAAATTTTGTGTCAATGTTGACAAGCTCATTGGGTGGCCATGGTAAATGGGTGTATTGTAAACACTTATATTACATCTTGCAAACTATGATGCTCTATGGGCTAATGGAAACTCCAAGTTGGGATGAAATTCATAAATTAACAAGTTGGACCAAGGCTATAGAAGTTAAATAATGAGATGTTTTCTTAGATAATTTTTAACTAATTTTGATATTCTATTTCCTAAGAGGTTGAAATCATTTCATCTTTGGTTGAATTAAAATAATTTAAGTTTCTACCAATAGTGTTCAGAATGATCATGTACACACTAATATATATTCAGTGTTCCTATATATTTGTTAAGGTGTTTTGTTGACTATCGTCTTCAATTGCTTGTGATGAATGTGGAATAAGAAAAAGTTCATCAATAGTTGCATGTTAGTTGTCTCAATGGTGAACCCCAATTACAAATTGCAACAAAACCTTGTTCATCTATCCAATTTTTTTTAACAAATGACATCTTTCAAGATTTTTTCATCCAAAAATTTCATCCATTTGTATGTGGTTAAATATTATGCCACATCATCAAAGGTTTTATCTAATGTAGCAAAAAATATTTTTAACATATTCCATCCACGTCATCAAAAGATGTTTTAAAATATTCCATCTTGCTCACAAACTCATTTTAATTTTTCATAGGCTCACCACAATATAGGGTTGTTATTTTATCATGTCCAACCCTTGTGCTTGCTCTATTTCATTTAAGGTTACATGTGAATCATGCTCATTTAGAACTAAAAGATGACATGATTAAATTGAAAGATGCCACTTGGAGCTGACATTTTGAAAAATGAGAGAAATTCCATAAGTAAGAAAAACATCATTTCTACTTTCTTTTGTATCACAATACATGTCCTTGATTTGTAGTTTTTGACATAATCATCTTTGATTCCTTCACCTTTGTTCATATGTAAAGCCCTAGTAAAACCCCTCCTTCAACATTTATGGTACAATTGTAATCAATCGTTCCCTAGACTTGGGAATTATGTTATCAACCTATTGTGAACCCATCTTTGCTAGAACTTTTGCTTTTGATTTTTGTCTTGTTTAGATCCTTGTTTCATTTAAGTTTTAAATGTGAAACTTGCACTATATTTGTGTTCAATGCATAATGCTTATAGGTTTTGGTAAAAGGATTTGCATGTTTCATTGGTTAATCCTTTTGTTTTGTAAACTTTAAATCATGCAAGACAAATTGTCAATTATAAATGTCCTTGCTTAAGCTAGAACCACCATGTGTTTATAAGTATATCATGGACCAAAACAATGAGGTTTTGGGTATGATACAAAACTCATTATCCGTCTTCAATGAAGAATTACCCTTCTTTCCATTGCATCCATCTCCTTTGTCCATTTGCCCCTTGCATTTATAGTTAATGGACTATTCACTTTTGTGAATCTTTGTCATATGTTTGGTCTGAGTTAAGGGGGGACATTTTCATTGTCTATGACTAGCTAGTCCAACAAGTTGCTCCTTTTCTTGAAAAGCTTATTGAACATCAAGAATGCCCTAGACCTCTTGGCCTTATCAATCAAAAGGTGGGCAATGGCGTGCACATTGGTCCCCCACAACGGGTATGCCCTTTTCCCTCATATACACAAACTAGAAAAACAAAAATTAAGTTAGGTCAAGAAAAGAATGAAGTGCAAGTGTTTCTAAAGGTTCAATAGAAGTAATGGAATCCAAGAACTCTTCAAAGTATTTCCATTTTAAGTTTTCATCGATTGTTATGCAAGATGTGGATGTGAATGTCTTAAGCTATATGCCTTTGATCATGTTGAAATTTTTGATAGTCATCTAACACACTTGCTTGTAGGTTGGGCATGCTTTGAGTAGTTGGGAGGATTAAATGACTTATTAAACACCAGGATTGAGCTTGGCATCTAAAATTGATATTGTGATATTATTATTTTGGTGGGCAATGGGAAGTTTTTTATATAAGGATATTTTTGGTGGTCCTCAAGTTGTTCTTAGATTTTGGCTTGTAGCATCCTAAGCTCACATTGTGTCTTTTGTTTTGTAGGTCAAATTGCTAAAAAGTGCAAAAATGCACCTTCCATACCCTAGATCTGATTTTTCATTTACAAGATCATTAAGGTTTTAACTCTTTATGGTGTTGTTGTGTCCCTTTCACAAAATAGGGTCCCTCACATAATGAACAACAAAATTTGTGGGTTTGCTTTAAATCACACCCTTCCCCCAAAAACTAAAAGCTTGATGCATAAGGATTGTTTTATAGATCTTTGTTTATTTTGTGGCAATTCTAAGTTGATCACAAAACAATGCTCTCACATAATGAGTCATAAAATGTGTTAAATTTCCCCTAAATTACACCCTATACCAAACATTTAAAGTCCAATGTGTTGAGAAAATTGTAGTTTTGTGCTTATTTGTGTGTGATGGAATGTGAAAATCTAAGCCCATCACCAAACCCCGTTATTTAGATAAGTGGACATTTATATTAAGGAATGGTATACACCACACCCATGACGGAACAGAAAAACAGATACTATTTGAAAATTGTAAAAAGAAAAGCAAAACGCTAGTTTTTTTGTCACCATGCATTCAATCATAGGTTGTGTTCTACCTGGTGGAGGATGCTTCTATGTTTGTCCATAGGCCTCTCCCTGGACTATTAAAGTGATCGGTCATGGGTGTGTTTACTGCCAAACCTGAAAAGGTACAATAGCACATGGGATAATGGAATATGTCATTATCTAATTGATTTCATACCATCAATAGAATGTCCTTTTTTGTTTGAGAACATTGGATTCTCAAATCGCAAAATGTCCACACGGACATATCATCAGGCCTTTGGGGTTCAGTGTGGGAGCTACTCTGCTGTTTTGCCGTTTTCTGTTGCTTGGTCTCTTGAAGAAACCTCATTCACACTCCCCCACAAATCCTGTGGTGAAGTGCGGGGGTTGATGTTCTCTGCTAAGGTGAAGGAAAACAGAGTCAAGTTGAGCATCCCAAAACTTGGACTAAAATCTGACGTTTCGTTGTCAGTCTGTGTGTTTTTTAGCTACCATATCATGCAACCCATCACAACTCTAATGTTCTCTGTGTTAAGAGGAATTGACAAATTACACAAAGGCCCCAAGAATAATATTGTATTAGGCAAGGACAACTGGGAGGACCCATCTGAGTGTCCAGTGGATGCGAGTCTGGCCAATGGCCATTATCTGACACAATTGGTACTCATGAGGTAAAGGAGAAGAAGACTGCACCAAGGCTGTTTGAAAAGTAATATGGATACCTATCTATGAAGGAAGGTAGTTTGTCATGTTTTGATCTCCCAAACCGTGGTGCCTTTTGTTGCTCTCTTGGTACTACTGGAAAGCCTTTGAGGACTAGGGGTACACCAAATTGGTTTCATGATTTTTGACCTAGGATGAAAAAGTTATTGAACATTGAACATTTTCTTCACTAAAAATTCATTTAAATCAAAACTAAAAATTATGAGAAAATTTTGTTGGTATCATTGGAAAACATTAGGTGATAGGATTTAATAAAGGTGATTTGAAAAACTTTAGACCCAAGGTGCATGAAATATTGAATTTTGGGTAGTTTTTGTCATTGAAAATTTAATTAAATTACAAAAGATGGTTTCGAAAGGGAAAATTAGTTGGGTAACTAGTTCACACTTTGGCCATCAGCATAGGCCACACTGCTGAGTGACTAATATGAAAGGCAATATTAATGGCCAGTAAATACCCTTTGATGAAACTTGCCAATCATAAATAAATCAAAGCACCCAAAAAAAAGGGGAAAACAAAAAACAAAATGGTAGGACCCACATTAAAAAGACAAAGAATCACCTTACAAAAATGAACCATAAAGGGAACATCAAATTCCCAAACCCCCTCCTATCGTGAGAAACATATCAAATGAGGAAAGGGGTGGACCTCCTGAAAGGACACCTAACTTAGAAGAACTTTCACCTATTGCAACAACACGCCTCAAAATAAAGATTGCCTATGCACGCTAAATGGCATTAACACCTTATGACTATAAAATTGCACAAAACTGAAAGAAGAAGGCATTTAACACCTTTTGCTCCCCATGCCATGTTGGCACATCAATGGAAAAACATGTCCATCTATTAATGTAGACATTTGAATACCTCCCTTGCTAAAAGGAAAAACATGTCTGTTGGGAATCGATCACAATAAAACCATCTTTTGCTTAAACTACACATTAATGAAAAAACATGTCCATCTACTAATGTAGACATTTGAATACCTCCCTCGTTAAAAGGAAAACATGTTTGTTGGGAATCGATTGTAATAAAAACCATCCTTTGCTTAAATTGCAACTATCACTCCAACCCCCTAAAAAAAAGTAGCATGTGAAACCAAATCAACTAGAGTGGGCTCAGCCATAACAACATCTACCAATGTGTGAACACCATCGACTCATAACACAATGTCGATTCAATGATGTGAAGATTAAAGGGTAGGGGGTGGAAGGACATGGGTCTGCTATCGCAAAACATGAAATCTTGCATTTCTCACAATGGTCATGAAAACATTTCACACAACATCATGCGAAGCTATCTTTTTCTCACCATGTGCACAATGAAAAAAATGTATCCCCATAAGATCCAAAGGCTGGCTACATGCAATGCAACACCCCAAGGATTAAAAGGATGGGAAAGACCCAACCTAATGCGCAATGCAATGAAAAAAACATCTAAAGGTAGAAATTTGAAATCTTGCATCTCTTGTAATGGCTACAAAAACATTTCACACAACATCATGTGAGGTTATCCTTTTTTCATCATGCACACAACGAAAAAGGTGTATTTCCACAAGATCCAAAGGTTGACTACAAATGCAATGTGACACCCCAAGGATTAAAGGATGGGAAAGACCCAACCTAATGCGCAATGCTATGAAAAAACATCTGAAAGTAAGCGAAAGAAAGGAATGACTAGGTGGGCTAACAACCAAATGCTTGCACCTAGCCCCACACATAATTTCAAGTGTGTTCGATGCAAATCGAAAGGTAAATCAGAAAGGATGTTAATAAAAGAATGGTTGTGTAATTTTTTTGAAATACTCTCCTAAAGGCAATCTACCCCTCTTTTGGTTTGAACTATTTAAAAAGTGGAACACATGTTATAACCCCTAAGGGAAAAAGCTCTTGCGCTAATCTCAAATGTTCCTAAAAAAAGAGGGGTTTCGAGCTATTCGCACTTATCATCCCCAACAAAAATGAATGAAAATTCAACAAAAATTTAAAAGTTATAACATGGGTTACTAAGGCCCAACTCTTTAAATAAGTAATTAAAGCAATGACCTTCAAAGAAATCAACCTTATGCCCCCATTAGAAATGGAAAGAGCCACCTATTGATGAACAAGAGGAGCCTCAGGGCGCTCCAATGAGCCTGGACCCTTTTATTATTAAGATTATTGATGAGATCCTTCTTTCAATTAGAATGTAAAGTTAAGTTTTTAACGGTCGTGGTTCAGGAATGCACATTTCCCAACTTATTCAGTAAAATCTGGCTGAATCAACTCTATGATAGTTATAACCCAGCCTACCTTAATTTCCACATTCAAAAAACATGTAATTAATTTTTTACAAAAATCAATTCGTTTTTTAAAAACATTGAAATTTTTATTCATGATCTTTATACTCTACTATGATTCTGTCATATTAATACGGAGGCTATTTACAATATATCTTGTGATAATTATGAAGGTTTTCAACACCTCAATTCTTATTTTCACGAAATTTGATTTCATTATTTAAAGGATTATTTAATGACCAAACTGACCTTAGGGTAAGGTAGTATTGTGCAGTGTCTCGGGCAACCCACATGGCACAAACAGACATTCCCAGGCCTGGGACTGAATCAGGAGATAAGACTTGTCTTTAGAGAAATGTGGAGAATTGAGGAACTAGGCCAACCTCCATTGGGTTGGCCACTTTGGCTCAAAGATCAAGTTTGTCCTTCTCTAGGTGTATCCAAGTTCAAACAACAAGAAATTTCAGGATTTCTTTTCACAAATTCCCACAAACTGTCAAACTCGGAGGGACCATCAGATGAGGAGACCAGGTATGTCCAAAACAAAATCCCAGGCAAATCATTTCAGAAACCTTCCATGATGTGCAGTTACAGAAGGTCCACCCACCCATATTTGGGCCTCTATTGATGTTTATCACATCCAACATAGACTATTAATTGCTTCCCAAGCTCCACCCAGAACCGTGAATGCCACGACCTAGGCCAATCATTTTGATCAACCAATCAGAAGCAGGGGTTTCTTTTTTTGTTATTGTGATGTAGCCACACTGGACATCATCATCCACAAGAGGAATTAGCCAAATTTGATTACAAGTCGGAGAGGAAACTAGAAATATTTAAGAATCCTACTATAGTTTTGCAACCTGCAGGTACCTATTATCAAAATATTGTGATTTGAGAAAGATTTCCTCCAAATCTGGCAACTTTGGTGCACTTTTTCCACAAAATGCCCAGCCATTAGAGTCACACCTGATCAGAACAACTAACACTGATTAGAAGCAAAAAATAAAATTTCTGGGTCTTTTGGAGATCACTGTACACTGAATAATTCCAGGTCTAAACTCATTTTTCAATTTTAAGCTATTTGAATTTTGTACTTTATGAAAAATGCAGTGTACAGGCCATATGCTGCTGCCAGTGGATCTGACGTCTTAATATCATAGTATGCTCTATTAAGAAAGTATGGACTATTAAGAAAGTGTCAAATTTTTCTAAAACCAGCTCAACTACCTATGTCATAATCTTTGTTGCACCCCTGTGAAAACATAAAGCAGCCTCAAAACAAATTCTTCTCTTATAAGGGGAGCAAAACTACAAAACTAAACACGTAGCAAACATAGCCAACTGGATGTGGGCAGGGTTAGAAGGATTTTAGATTGTTTACTACTGTTTTTGTACTTTCTATTCTGCAACAAAGCTGGAGGAGGGGACACAAGAGGGAGATGGTAGCCATCAGGGTTTTATTTTTTGGAATTTCACGAGGTTGGTGGACTGGTGATCCTCCATAACAGGACTTAGCCAAATCTGGCTACATGTCAGAGAGAAAACTAGATTTTTAAAAAAAATCCCTCTATGTACTGACGACTTGCAAGAATCTTCAGTCTAAAAATTTCAATTTCAACCCTTTTTTCCTTGAAATGTGATGAATTTGGGGTTTTTTTTTTCCAGAAATCCTTTCTAAAAGTCGCAGGCCCTTTTTTTTTTCTGTTGCCAAGTGACAAAACTTCACCCCCAAAAAAATGCTGGTAGCAATCAGTAAAAACATTGACGTAAACCTTGTGAACTTTATTATTACAACAAAGTGAAACAGCAAGGAGAAAAGAATGAAGAAAGGAAGGACATGGTTAGATATTTTAATCAAGATAATCCCAAATCCCAGCTAGGAGGGATGGTGAGAAAGATCAAAGTTTTACATTGCAGGGGGAAACATTGCAGGGTGGGTTAACCTGGGAGTTGTGGGCCAGAGTGAGCCAGAACCCAACAGCCCACCATCCAAGATGAAATGGTGTGTTGGACATGGAACACTTTTTCATTGTATTTTTGTCCCAAAGCTAACCATGGTGATTAGCTAAATACTGACCAATTCGGGTACCAGGTCCACATTCAGTTCTTCAGAACTGGCCCTGGCTGTTCTCTTTGCCAGATTCGCTATAAAAAAAGTGTCCCCGGGTCAAGAAGTTTTCTCTAAGATCCAATGCTGAATTCAGCTTGGAAAAATATGCAGTGGATAGATTCAGTCTCAAAACTCAAAACCAAGCAATGACTCTTAAGGCCTGTTTTACAAGGTTGGGTTCCTATTGTTGATTGTTTTTAAAATGAAAGTATTGCATCTCTCTCTACCATTGAAGATTATGGTTTGTTAAAAAAAATAGTTTGTATCTCCCATTGTCATTGATGATTATGTGTTATTTAAATGTTCCATTTTCCACATCTAGGTTGAATTTCAATCTGTCTTCAAAAGATAGCCATCCATATGCTAATACGGAACAAATGGATTTTGAAAGCAAAGTGCAGATATTGCCTTTTCCCAGGCATGAGGTAAGGTTTTTCTTGACATTTGATCTTGCACTTGCATGATTCAAAGCAAAGCTTGGTAAAGTATTAACATCAGAAATGATATAGGTGGGCACTTTCTGTTAATTGTATAATGTTGATAATTTAAAATCTTCAATTTTGGACTATGCATAAGGAGGCAAAACTAGATTCAATTTCAAACGAACTCATGAAGGAAATTTTTATTAAAGAATCAAGAACCAAAAGTCTATAAATGTGAAGAATTGAGTTTGGAACAGGACCCAAGGTTCTGTCAGATTTGTAAAATTTCCCTGGACCCAATTTAGGTTGTCTCATGTTCAAAACAAAGTTGGAGGCAAGACCTGGAAATCCTAGAACCAATCAACCTTAGTACTAATCATCCACATGCATCTGCCTATCTAGTAACCACCAAGTGACTTATGTACAATCGTAGTAACCACTTACATTCCTTACCTATGGTACTTACCCACTTACATAGGTAGTTCTCACAGGAAGAGGGAAGTAGGAGGGGTTAAAAGATAGGTTACCAAGGAACCTTGGGAACTGTTGTGGTTCATCTATACAGGAGACTTCAGTGATCTCATGAAGCCCACTTGGTGCTCTGTGGTGGGTAGAGTGTTGAAAGCACTTTCCCTGCATGAAAAATCTTTACTTATAGAATCCAGTGTGCCACTTCTAGACATGGTGGATGGACAATGTGTGCTTCATGGAGTGGAAGGACTACAAGATAGCTTTAGATCATCTAGATCCAAAGCATACTTGGGCTCTATATCACTTTGCACTACCAACCACAATCAAACAGACATAGGTCAAAATATTGATATATTCTTATTTCTTCCTTGATTCTTACAATATCAACACAAAATTTCATGATCATATAAAATTTTCAGGAAATCACCTCCATTAATTCTATAACATGAAATTCAATCTTCACTTATTGAAAACAATTTTTAATATAGTGTATCAAATACACCAAGAATCTCATAAAACCATTCAAGAAAGAAGATTTAAAGAGGATTAATAGCTTTACATCATCTAGATTTAAGTCATATTATATGTTGTATGGGCCAGCGGAAGGAATTAAATGTGTTCATGCAAGGGGTGCTTCAGATTGCAAACCTCCTGCCAAATCTAAAAAAAAGAAAGCACCACCTGTCTGTCAAATGCCATCTTCTCAAGGATGAGAACTGATGACAACTGAAATAGCAAATGTATTTCATGAATTGGAAATCAACCTTTTCTTCCCATGCTTACAATGCATCAAGTTCTTTCTCCAGCATCATTTACTCATATATACTTGTATGAATATAGCCTCATCAAGAAATGAAAACTTCTCTCCATACTGACAATTCATAAGCCCACCTCAATAGATATCATTAGATGACCTTATAATGAGATTAGAGAAATTCCTAATCAAGCATTACGAGGCCATAACAGCAAACTGCAGGAGGGAAAAAGAGAAATCTGATAACTAGGAAACAGAAATGGAAATCAAGAAAAACATTAACACTAATCACAAAGACATGACAAGCCACAGTTAGAGTCTCTTACAAGTAGTGTGTCCAACAACAGCACCATGTGTGTTCCTGACTAGGTTTCATGTTTTCCAGTACCTTCCCACAGGCTTAACCAGCTACTGGCAGTATCAGATACTGAGTGAGTTTCCATCATGAGTTTAGAGGAAATGGGAAGACTCAATTATGCCCACCCATTTGAGCTGTAATCAAAAACTCCTTGCAACTACAAAAATATTGAAAAACGTACAAAACTGATAATTGACAACTCCAAATTTAGCCCTATTGGAAAGATTAGATCAACAGTCTGAGGCTTGATACCTGTGTATAATTCCTGATGCTTGCAGAAAAAATGTTGAGCCACACAATCCAAAAATGTGAAAGACAAGTCATTGGAGAATTAAGTTCACAAGATGATTTAGGGGTACACTATCCCCAATAGTGTCTTTCTCCAACCCCAACAGTGTATTTCAGCAAGGTACATATAAAGTCACAGAAATTGTGGATCTCAGAAATGAAAAATAATCATCTTGGAAACATTTTACTGCAGATTGCAGAGAAAATCCACAGCAAGAATGAAAAAGTCTTAGTGGTAGAAATTAGCTAGATAGACTGCAGAATCCATGGGCAATTGCTTGAAGAATCTCTGACTCAAAGGTGAGGAATAAAATTTACATATCAGAAAATCTAGCTAAGAAATTATTGCTTCTGCAACTAGAAACCTATGGAGAAACTCCATTGACCTTGGCTTCTCCATAGTCTTGAACCAAACCTGTTAATGACTAAACTTTCAACAAGCAAGAATGTCAATCACCAAACCTTTTAGTCTCCTACCAACACTATACTCGTTAGAATATTCACTCTTAGCTTTTCAGATCTGATTGGTTGATGATAAATTGTACATGTAATTTTGAATTATAAGGAAGACCAAGGAAATCAATGTTAAAAACAATTCTTGCCTCACTAGCAGGATGCGACAGTTTGATCAGTAACAGCTGGTTTCAGTCATTGACAGCTTTCAATAAATGATGATGAAATTGGCTTCAATACTGTACTGTTCCAACCAGCCAGTCATTGGCTCTCCAGTTCAGAACAGAGCTTCAAGGTGGAGGTGTCTTCTGAGCACTGGCATCCTCCTCCTCCTGGTCATTGAGGGCAAGCTCTGGGTCCAAGGCTGGGACAACATAATAATCTCCTACTTGAAGGTAGTCCTCTGGGCTCACCACCGACGGGATTGCATAGAGGTAGAAGTGCTGTACTGTGAAGAAAATATCAAATGCAATTGTAAACTGTACCCATCCAAGACATGTTCCCCCATTAGCAGCAGTGGCTTCCTTTCCCCCCCACATATACCTGGTTTGTAGCACACCTTGAGAACTGAGAAAACTCCGGTTTTTTTCTGTGAGGTGAAGAAACACATGAAGAAAAGGTAACCCACAGAGTTCAGAACAAACATTTCTGAAGACAACATACAAAATCGACCTAATGGAAGTAGGTTGACACAGAGGTCAAGAATAGACAGCACTGACCAGTGACAAGCCAACTTTCCCCACATTGCCAGAGAAATTCTCAAATGAGTCTGCATCAAAAACAAAAATACACAAAATTAGCATCGGAAGCTCTACTTTCCTGTGTAAATTCATATCAACAGCCAAGTTTCATCAAGCCAAAAATTTGAGACTCTCATCAGGGTGGGGACTTCTGAGACTTTGAAAACAATGAAAAAAACTAGGGAGGTCAGGGAGAGAGTGCAGAGGTGGAAAAGGGACATAATTACGCTGGTCAATAGATTGCACAAACATCTGGAGCAAGTTGGCAGTGCCGCCTGACAAGTCAAGCACTATGTTTGTGATGCTCCATCCAACTGTGCTCTTCCTCCTATAGTTGAAGTATGCCTGCAATCCACCATTCTTCCTTCAATGACTATAGGAGCAAAACTCCTTTTGAGTAGTCCGATGAGACAATCAATACCACCAAACAAAAGCATCACCAAAGAATCACAATCTGTATGGCAGACAGTGGGCATACAGACAGATATGGAGAGATGATTCCAAGTATCAAGTCTGGCAGTAGAGGAGAGCAAAACCTGCGGCGCATATTTTATGCATGTCATGATGAGTTGTATGATGCTGTCTCACCCACACCCACACCCATACCATAACTGCAAATCAGTAGACATGCATATAAATCTATGAAACTGTGGAGAGGAATTATCCACAACAACAATTTGAAGGAAACCCAATCGGATAAGTGCAGTCAAATCAGTTGACATACTTCCACTTCCTAGAAATCTGTAGACTAGCAAATCACAGATGGGCAAATGATCAATCAACAAGGGGTTGGATCGCTGGAAAGGTGAGGACCCACTTGAATGCAGAAACTAGCCACAGCCAGTTCCCAGTTGGAAACGCCAAAAGCAGGAGCACAAAAGCAGATCCCCAAACCACAACGGATATCCCTATGCACGTGCTCGACACCCGCTGGCCTCCTTTCTGCATACCAAAATATCACGAAATGTCTCGATCAACACTTTTGAAGACAGGTGGACACATCAATTACGAAGAGGCTAGACTGATAATGAAAAGGAGAGAGTGCAGAACTCAGACATCATGATGATGGAGGACCTTAACCAGAAACCCTAATTGTGACATGCTGCCACAAGAAAGAAAGAAAGCACAAGTACATATCCTTGCACAAAACAGAAAAGATGAGCTTCATAGTCAGTTGTCTTCACTCCCACAACATATTGCTTGTAACCAGAGACTGGCAATGTTTGTGGTCTGCAAATCTACCAGAATTCATCTTCAATCCTGCAGCTTTGTTTTCAAATAAACAAGGACTTTGTTTGGGTGGAAAATGCATCAGATTTCAAAGATAAAAATCAGAGGCTCTCAACCTCTCATCTCATCTCATGTGTGTGCATGGCAGATTGGATTAAAGTGGAGCTGGGCTTATGTACCTCAAACAGGAAGAGTTGGACAAGCAAGACGGTCGTGAGAAGAACGGCATGGGAAGAAAATGCAACATCACTCGGTGCTACTGGTATAAGCTGCAAAACAGACAGCTAGTTATCAGCACTCTCTCTTCTTCATCTTCTTCTTCCAGGTGCTGCTCCATTCTTCTTCTCCCTGACTGAAATCAACTGCAATGTTGCAAAACATGATGATGATGATGACTTGCATCTCTTCACTCTCAGCAGCAACTACAAAAGGGCCAGTCAGTCCTTCCTTCCTTCGAAATGCATGTCCCATTTGAGGGTACCTCATCATAGCCATACTTCTCGTGGTACTGCTTCTGGACAACTGGACTGAAGTAGAGGGCTGCGTTGTAGATCAAGTAGGATGTGTGCTTGGTGAAGTTGAGTACCACAAAGTCGAAATTCAAGCCCACCACACTGCATGCAAAACCTCGCACTCTCGCTGTTTCAGAATCCCAGATCCAGTGCACATCCAACCACCCCCATACCTATCTGTCTGGACTTCTCTCTCTGGAACTCTCTCTCTGTGGACCCCAATTCAGAAAGAATGATGAATGGGTTGTTGTGCAACAGGAAGAAAGAAGAGAGAAGGAATTCCGATCAGGAGCCAAACCTTTTGCGGCGATAGTTGAGAATCACTTGTGGGTAGAAGCTGATCGACCAGACTGTGAATGCAAACCAGCCCAGGATCTGATACACCACGTACCAAGCCCCTGTGTGCCATCCTGGTCCGTCTCCCATCTTTTCTTTGTAGGATTTCCGATTCTGAATCTGATTCACTTCCTCTTGCACAAATCCCTGTCCTCTTGGACTGCAAAGTTGCCGACCAGCCAGCCAGACAGCAACAGAAACCTATCTGCTGATCCCCTCCGAGAGTTGAGCTCCGAGGAGAGATGGTTGCAGACCTCCCTTGCAACAACAGAAGACAACAAAACAGTAACCACCCTTTCCTCCCCTGCTCGTCCACATTCATTGAATCCCCCGACTCCTTCACGTCATTTCTTCCTGCGCATTCGTCATACATGCGTCATCCCTCCTCCCTCCCTCAGCCCTTTTCTCTCTCTTCTTCTTCTTTCTTCTTCTGGTTTTTCCTCCTCCTTGACTGCACTTTCGAAGTCAGGTTTGCCATCGAATCCCAAACAGTTGGGGGGTCGTCTCTGATGAATTTCATCTTTCCTTTTTATATCTTAGAATTGCTGAGTGAATCTGTTTCTGTTTGGTGGCAATCTCATCATCTCAAAGACCACTGCGCAACCCTAATCCCAAAAAACCCTAAACCTTTGTTTCGGCAGAGCTGCAGGATAGAACAAAGAATCTGCTGTGCGTCTCAGTACTCAAATAAGGATCTCTCAGTGGTTCAAAACTATGCCAATTTTGTTGAATCCCCCATTTCCTGCATGATGCCCAAACGTTCTTCCTACAAGGTGCAGAAGCTTGCTACCTAAACCCGAACCCTAAACCTTTTGATCTGTACGATAGAACAAAGAATCTGCTGTGGCATCTCAGGACTCAAACAAGGATCTTTCTGTGGTTCAAAACTCTGCCAATTCTATTGAATCCTTCATTTCCTTCATGATGCCCAAACATTCTTCCTTCAAGATGCAGAAGTTTGTTAGCAATCTCTACAAAACTGGGGAACTCAAAAAAAAAAACCTGAGCAATAATCTGCATTTTGTTTGTGTGTTGATCAGAGCTTTGCAGTTTCTACAACATTTTTGCATCATCTTCTCTTCTGCACTTTGGTGGTACCCTGATTGATGACGAGAGGGTTGCTGGATCATCATCATCAGCAAACTGCAGATGAGATGATGGATTCTGTAAGGTTCCAACACTTTGTGCTGATGCTTGCTTGTGCACCCAAATTTGCTCAGTTCAGTGAAGAGATGTTTCCAGGAGCTTTGTTTGTGGTGGCTCCAAGCTCATGTGGTTCAGAAATTGGCAAATCCTAAATCCAGTTTGTTGGCTTTGATTTTATTATATTCTTGAGTTCTCAATTGTCAGACTCAAAATCTATGAGAAAAACTTGCAGTACCTCTATTGAAGAAGGTCTAAAATGCTGCTGATTCTTGAAAAGCTTATTATTGAAACAATAGGGTACAAAAACTGGCTGAGGGAACTAAAAGGTTGCATAGAGAGAGGGAGAGAGAGTAGTGCAGGAGATTAATCAAGCACACAGCATGAAATAGATGCTGTCCCGAATTACAAAAAACTTAGATTCATTAAACCCATCATATAGGAGCAGCCTCCCAAAAAACTACAATAGGACAAAGAAGAAGCGAAAAAAAGGCAAGTCATCGTTGCTATGACCATAACCCAATCATCATCTCCACAATGCCACAGTAGAAGCTAACAGTTCAACATAATTTCCTGCTTCCTCGGAATTCAAAAGCATTCACAACAAAGACCATATGGATATGGAGAAAAATTGCTGTCGGTTTAGGATTTAGATTGTTAAAACCCTAAACTATGTACACAGGCTGATAAGCAGAGAGACTCTTCAATACTGCTGGTGCTGCAAACTCCAGTCATCTCTGGAGACGGAAGAAAATCCTTGGCCATGAACCTCTGGGGAAGGAAGGAAGGACACAAGAAGAGCAGGTAAGAAGAGAATGTGTGTGCGTGTGTGTGTGTGTGTGTGTGTGTGTTGTTTTGGGCAAAAGAGTGCGGTGTGTGTTTGTTGTTTTTGGTGAAAGAGTTGTGTGTGTGTTTGTTGTTTTGGTAAAAGAGTTGTGTGTGTGTTTGTTGTTTTGGGTAAAAGAGTGGGGTGAGAGAGGCTCGAACTCTCGACCTCAGGATTTCTCTTAGCTATGAGACCTACGCGCTAGCCAACTGCGCCACCACCCCAAACTATACAGCGCCAGATAATTGAAAAATAATTTATACTATTTTAAAGTACAGTGGGCTACTCAAAAATGGGAGATTTTGAGGCATGAATTAGAATTAGGAAGCCTCTTTTCCCCCATTAATAAAATTTCCTTTTAAAACAGCTTGTGTAGATCCGAGTTTTGGAGACATTTATTATAAATGAGTTAATAACTTTTCAATTATATGATATCAATAAAACACATGTTCTTGTTGTGACAAATACAATGATTATTTGAAAAATTGAAGTCATCGATAAGGAGCACATTAAATAGAAACGAAATGGGAAACACTAAAGGCAACTAATGAAGATATATGCAAGGTTCACAAAGTGTTTCAAAAGTTGTGGAATCTATTAGATGATTTCAAAATGTTTTTTTTTTAGGGCACAAAGAGAAATTGGGATGTTACACAATGTGAAAACACTATACCAAAACATGGAAAATATGACTACATAAGCGATTGGCGTTGTAGTCCTAAACCACATATATGACTAGCCATGACTACATGATTACTAATCCATATGGCCCTGTGGTATTTACCACTAGTCGCAAAAAATGGTGTAGTCATAAATGCCATTTGCAACTATGTCCTAACTGCAAGACATCTTCAATGGCTAAATTTTTATTTTAAAATATAATCATAATTTATTTTGATCAATGTCTTGCTATCACTTAATAACCTAAAATGAATTCAAAATTTTATTAACCATTTATGAATGGACACATGACAATCTAAAATAATGAAATTATTTTTCCTACCCAATTATTTGATGTTATGTGGCAGTCAACTTTTAGTCAAATAATAACACTTGGGACCCAAACTAGGCCACCTACTAAGCTAAGAGCCCTATGCTAGGTAATCTAGCCTACATGCTAGGCTAGGCGACCTAACCTAATTTTAAAAACAACCTAGGCTATATGTTAACCTAAACTACATGTTAACCACTTAACCCTCCTCCTAGGAAAGCTACCCCATTAATATAACCCTAAGAATTTAGAAAGCACATAGGACGAAGGTAAGAGGATTTGAACCCCTCACCTCCACTTTGAGAAGCAAAATCCTTTGCCATTACACCACCACATTTTTTATGTAACAAGTGAAGGTATCAAAAAAATATTAAAAATAAGTTTTTCTAGCCTAGATTAACCTATGCCTCCTTAGGCTGACCTATGTGACCTAAACTAACCTAAGCCACCCAACAATTTAGGCTAGACCTTCATAGGCCATTTTAAGCAAATCGAGGTCTTCCTATGCTAAACCTAAACAACCTAAACTACCTTGGGGCTACTTAAACTAAAAATAGGTTATTTAAGTTTAACATAAATTAAATTACGTTACATTAGGCTAAACTTGGCAATACTAAATTATATTTAGTTAAATTAGGTTATATTAAGCTATACTAGGCTAAACTTGGCAAAAGTAGGTTATTTAAGTTAAATTTAATTATACTTGGTTATATTACATTAAACTTGGTTATATTAAACTAAATTTGGCTAAATTATATTATACAAGGCTAAATTTGGCAAAAGTAGGTTATTAATGTTAAACTTAGTTATACTTGGTTAAACTAGGTTATATTTGTTTATATTAGGCTAAACTTGGCTAAACTAAATTATACTTGGCTAAATTAAATTATACTTGGTTATATTATGCTAAACTTGGCTATACTAAACTATATTTGGCTAATTATGTTATACTAAATTAAATTTGGCAAGTAAAAGTTGGTTATTTAGGTTATACTTCACTATTTTTGGCTATACTTGGTTATATTAAATTATATTTGGCTATATTAAACTATATTTGGTTAAACTAAGTTATATTAAGCTAAATTTAGCAAAAGTATGTTATTTAGGTTATACTTGGCTATATTTGGTTAAACTAGGTTATACTTGGATATATTAAGTTGAACTTGGTTATATTAAATTATATTTGGTTAAACTAGGCTACCCGGGTTAAATTTGGGTAAAAATAAGTTATTTAGATTAAACTTGGCTAAACTCGGTTATACTTGGCTATATCAAACTAAATTTGGCTATATTAAATTATATTTTGTTAAAATATATTGTATTATATTAAACTTGGCAAAAGTATGTTATTTGAGTTATATTTGGCTACACTTGGCTATATCAGGTTATACTTGGTTATATTAAATTAAACTTGGCTATACTAAACTATATTTGGCTAAAGTAACTTGTATTAGGCTAAAATAGGCAAAAGTAAGATATTTAGGTTTAAATTGGCTAAACTCAACTATACTAAATTATATTTGGTTAAATTAAATTATATTAGTTTAAATTTGACAAAAGTAGGTTATTCAAACTAAACTTAGCTAAACCAAACTATACTAAACTATACTAGGCTATACTTGGTTATATTAGACTAAACTTGGCCATAGTAAATTATATTTAGTTAAACTAGGTTATATTATATTAAACTTGGCAAAAGTAAAGTATTTAGGTTAAACTTGGTTAAATTAAGTTATAATTGGTTATACTTGGTTATATTAGGTTTAAATTGATTAAATTATTATTTTTTAATTAGGTTATATTAAGTTAAATTTGGTAAAAGTAGGTTATTTAAATTAAATGTGACTATACTTGAGTATTAAATTACATTTGGTTACACTAGGTTATATTAAGTTAAATTTGGCTAAAGTAGGTTATTTATGGTAAATTTGGTTATAATAGGCTAAATGTGGCAAAAGTAATTTATTTAGGTTAAACTTTGTTAAACTAAACTATGTTTGGCAATACTTGGTTATATTAGGCTAAACTTGACTAAAGTATGTTATTTATAATAAAATTGGTCATATTACACCAATTTTGGCAAAAATAGGTTATTTAGGTTAAACTTGGCTATACTAGGTTATACTTGGAAAAATTAGGCTTTATTAAGTTATACTAAATTATACTAGGCAAAACTTGGCAAAAGTACTTGTTATTTATGTTAAACTTGGTTATGTTAGGTTAAACTTGGCAAAACCTAATTAAACTTGGTTAAATTAGGCTACGTTTGGCTAAATTAGGTTATTTGAAATAAATTGGGTTAAACTTGGCAAATTTTGATAAAATTAAGATAATTAAGTAAAAATTGACAAAATTAAATTATTTAGGCAAAACTTGGTAAATTTTTCATATTTAAACTAAAGTAGTCAAAATTTGGTTAAATTTGGTTAATTCATGATATTTAAGCTAAACTATGTTAATTTAATCTATTTTTATTAAATTTGGTTGATTACTTACAAAATTAAGGAAAAAATAAGTTATTTGCTAAATTAAGTTAAACAAATATACATAAACTAAACAAGGCTATTTTAAATAAACTTATGAACTAAATTCAATGGAAGTTAATTTAAAAAGTTAAATTGAGGATGTTAAACATAAAAGTTTAAATTCAATAAAATAAAATCTAGAGGTTAAAGTAGGTTAAATCAAAGCCAAACATAAGTTAAATGTAAGCCAATTTGTATTAAACTTAGTTACATTTTCATATTTATTTAAATTTCTAATAGTTGGTCAAACAATGTCAATTATATTCAACATGATTACCAACTATGTAGTCATAATGTATAGTCATATACCTATAGTCATATTTATAGTTGTGTAGTCCTAATAATGGTTGTAGTCAAAATAATGAGAACGATTAAAGTCCAAATATGATTACATGATTATACTTGGATAGTAATTGGAAGTTGTTGTAGTCATGAAAACCATGTTTTGGCATAGTGAAACATGTGGTTGACATTAAAGGTTTTTCTAAACCATGTTAAACTAAAACAAAAAGAAAAATATATTTTTTCTTATTGGGAAGGAATAATGAAGTGTCGAATTGAAGCTTTGATACAAGTTGAAGATGCTGAAATATAATCATTTGAAATATATTTGGAAGGTATTAGTTTTGTTTTATATAAACATTGTGTAAATTCCTACTAAACATGTATAGAAGGTGAAGAATCAAAAGTAAATTGAATTGATAAGGTTACAAGTCTAGGTGTAAGTTTTCTTTTTCTAAATTTGGGTGGGGAGAAAAGGAGGGGTGACATCTTCCTTATTCCAAAAAGGTTTTTTTTGGGTGAAATGGAATTTTATTTTTCCATTCCAAAGGGGTTATTTATGGGGTGGGGTGGTGAAGGTTTGGCTATTTTTAAAGGGTGGGGGACCAAATTTGATAATTTTTATATAATTTTAGTTTATTTAATAACAAATTCAAAGGTGATTTGAATTTCAAATTATTCGCAAACTAATAATTTTTTAAAATTATATATATATATATATAGAGAGAGAGAGAGAGGGAGACAATTTATGCATTTTTTTTACTTTTAAATGAACTTGAAATAATTAGGTCTTTGTTTCCTTCTCCCTTTTCATCTTTCATTACCAATCAAATTTTCCAAAGTATTATATATACCATTTCAAGATATTTAAAACCTTGTTATTGATTTCATGCCTTTTTAAGAAATATCCTATTTGAAACACAAAAATATATATTTATCTTCCCACACATTTCATGTTAACAATTATTTTTTAATCACTCATTTCCTCAAAAAAAATCCCATTTGAAGAATGGGAAAAAAAAAATCCATCCTTTCAAACAAACATTTATTCCCCAAAAACAAAATTCCTCTCACAAGGAAAACATTGTAGACAACCTCAACACCCCCTCCTCCCCTTCCTACTCAATGCAAAAAAAACCCCTTTAGCTAGAAAAGAGAAAAGAAAAATTCATTCACCTTTCTCCCTTAAATGTCCACTATTCTAAAAAAAATTAATGTTTTATCCCATATCTTTTGCCCAATGTTGACTCATCATAAACTATAAACTTGAAAATGTTGAACTCTCTGAAATTATAAACCTAAAAATGTTGAACTTATTCACTTCCATTCACACCTTGTCCCACAAATGTTATTACATTTTTTTGGCATCCATTTGTTGTTTTAAACATAATTCATTTATTACATTTTTCAGTTCCAAGGTAGATTTGGTTGTTCTTTAATGCCTTACATGTGTTTTTTACATAGGTTAAATTTCTCTTCCATATGTGTTTCACATATTCCAATGTTGTTAAGAATGTTTTTAAAATAAAAAAAATTGTTGTGTTCTTTTTGAAAAATAACATCAAATAAAGTGAGAAAGAAGATTATAAACATTCTCCCTAAATATGACAAGGGGAGGGAAAGTGGTTTTTTTGTTTTTGATTTGGGAGATAACATCAAGTAATTAACAATTTTATTACAAAACAAACATTTCTTTTCTTTTCTTTTCTTTTCTTTTCTTTTTCTTTTCCATATCGATAACAAAAAAAATCAAGTGACCATCCAATTTTCTTTTCTTCTCAAAAGGGAAAAAATGAAAAAAGATATAAATGGCATTGGTTAATAAAGAGAATTGAACGACCACCAAATTTTATGAAATGAAAATGAAACAAGTTTTTTATTCTAACATTGGTAGTAAAGATAATCAAGCTAAGTGGCCATTTGATTTTCATGTCTTTAAAGGAGCAAATAACAAGAATGTTGGTTGATTTTAATGGGGAGGAAAAACAAATCCCTTGCAAATAATTTTCTACTCCTTGGGGAGGGGAGAACCATGTGATCACCTAGGTTTATTGGGAAACAAAAACAAGGGGCAAGAGTATCAAGCAATATCTCGATTTCTTTTTTTTAACTATATTTTTTTCAATTTCAAAACCAATGGAAAGGCAACATTCTCCTCACAAATTGTCAATTTTTTTCTCCTTTGGGAGGAAAACACTAGGTGGCCACATGGTGTTATTTTCCAGGTTTTAAAAAATCTATGTAGTTGAAAAAAGGTATTCATGTGTTATTATTTATTTATCCTTTTCATTTCAAGATGGGGAAAATTTTGTATTTGTTAGCATCATCTAAACCCAAAAAAAACTTTGAAAAAAATAATAATTAATTCTTATATATATATAACAAAATCAATGCAATGAAAATTAGATTAACTTAAAATTTTATGGAAATATTATTAAAATGAAAGATTTAGAATAGAAAAAATAAAACAAATAAAATTTTGTTTTCAAGCGAACACTTGGAACCTAAAGTAATTAAAATTTAATGAAATTTGAAGTTTTGAAGTTGATCAAAAAAAATGTTCAAATGAACTAATATAATACATTTATGTGAAAGAAAAAAATGAAATTCATGTTTTTAAAATTAGAAATAGTAATAAAGGGTTTTGGGTTTAGGTGATTTATCCCAAACTTGGGATTGAAACATTTTGGAATTATTTTTTGTTAAAGACTATTTGGCTTTAAGGTTTGGGTGTAAAACAAGGTGAATGGCCAAAAGCCATCACATGACATGGGTAATAATATTTTTGTGGATCATTAATAAAACATTATACAACTCTGAGGTCATGAATAAGGTTCTTTGGGCTTAAATTAAAGTCAAAAATAGTCAAAGTTAGGTAATGTAAAAAAATGGTTGTACTTGGGTTTAAGGTTTATGTGTTTTGTCCTAAACTTTGGTACAAAGCATTGAAGGTTTGATTTTTATTTTTCTTCATTACAATGCACTTAATGGTTGGCTTTCATTTTGGATTATTCTTTTTTGTTGTTTTTGCAAGTATGTTCACTTTGCATTTGTTTTATTGCATCATTTGTTTATTGCTAAATCCATTTTGGTAAGTATTTTTTCACAATGTCCACTATTGCAATGAAGGAGGGTAGAGTACTTATTGTTGTTGATTATTTATATTTTGGAATTAAAGATGTTGCATTTGAAATAAATGTGTTAAACATGTATGGTACCTTTGATCAAAATGTGAATGACCATTGAAAATCCAAGTTACACATTTTGCACTATGATTTGTTAAATAGGGCATGTTTGACCACAATCACCTTGAGTGTGAAATCACCTCACATAAAATGCATGAATAACTTTTACACAAGGGCATGCATGTGAAGGTGGAATTTTTTTTGTATTGAATCAAAAGCTAATAAGGGTTTTTAAAAAGGTGACATGCATATTATCATCACAATTGCATCAATGACCATTGTCTTATCAATTCCAAGCTTCCCACTTCAATTGGTTCCCATGTTCTTCCACATGGATTCCATTTAGGAATTAAAAAATTCTCTCCAAAGTTGAACCAAGTTAGCTAGCATTGTGGTCATTATTATTCATGTAAAGGAAGGTGGAAATAGCAAGGGTGAAAGACAATTCATGATTACAAGACAACACCAAGAAAAATAAATCCTTTAGCCTCCCCATTGACCAACTAGTCGAATATTTATTCTTTGTTTCAAACCCAATAGATATAGTCAAACTTTTGTAGAAAGTGATCATTTATATTGGGTTTTGGTATTAGGATGCATTTGGAAATTTCCTCTAGTTTTAGAAGCCAAATATTTTGGTAGATTCAAAGGTTATTGGATTGCAATTCCTAGAAAGATGGTTTAAGTGAGCAACAATTTTTTTTGGCTAAAACTATTTCATCTCAAAAAATAGAACTAATCTATTAAGTACTAAAGGGGGACAATTATGATTTGATTGGCAAAAATGATCTACACTTGGCACCCTAAAATTGTGGTGGGTATAAGATTAAAATTTTGTATAATTATAGTAATGAGATAGCATGAACATTACAATTGAATGGAAGTGCACAACCTATAATGAAAAATAGTCTTCAATGGGTTTTGCTCTTTCTTTTCCGAGGGAATATGCTAAAGTTTCCTTTGAAAATGTGTATTGCTTCCCAATCCAAGATTCTTAGTTATGAGAAACCTCTACAAAAAGAGTAGGATGTTTGGTCGAGATTTGTTCAATTTGTCGAGCAAAAATTCAATTATTTTATCATTCAAGTTAAAAATTCATAATATTTTGTCGTATCATTGTGTGGACTTCAATTTATGGCAAAGCGTATATAATGTTTTTTTTTTTAAAAGAATGCGGGGGGAGTTTTACATCATATGGCTTTCTGCTAAAAGCTATGAAAAAAAATCTAGATTTTCTTTAGAAAAGGAATATTACTTATTCTTTTAATAAAAAAATGGTTTGAAGGCTTGAAAATAATGATAGTCACACATAAGTCACTGAATCACATGATAGAATAACACCCATAGATTTATAGTCTATAATTTTTAACCAATTTTGTGCTAAAATTTTCATATGTCTTTGAAGCTCTATTGACCATTTTATAATTAACATAAATTTGCATATGGAAAAAGAGAATTTGACTAAGATGTCTTTGCCATTGGCAACAATTTTATAATAAAATATGAATAACTTTTCAAGGCTTACAATGAAAGTTAATGCGCAATGGTTTTAATCAAAAATATTGTGGCAACTTTCAAAGGTGACCATTTTTTGAAAGCATAACACTACACAATCCTAAACACAATTGTGGACAAATGCATTCAAGGCCACCTTTTGCAATTGCACAACAAATTTTCAAGTATTCAACCTTCAATAAAAGAGGTAATTTTCTTTCATTCACACAAGGACAAACCTTTTATTTATTTATTTCCTTTAAGCATTGGTGGATAAATAAAATAAAAAATTCCCCTTCTGACACCTAGGGAAAATAAAATTAGCTAGTTATTTAATTATCCTTCTCCTTGGGGGACGGAAAATAAAATGAGGTTGCCTAATTTTATTGGGAATTTTTTTTAGACACCCAAGGAAAATAAAATTGGGTGGTTGCCCAATTTTCCTTTTCATTGTGGGAGGGGACAATCAAATGACCACCCAGTTTTATTGGAAAACACAAACAAAAAAAATTGTATTTAAAAAAATTTGGTTCGAAAGTTGAACTATTGCTTGATTTTCTTCTCGTTGGGGAAGAAAATATTGAAACTTTTTTTTCCTTGGGAAGAAATATGGTTACCACTTGATATTCTATTTATTTGGGAGGGAAATTTTTTTGCACTATAATTTTTTATTGGTTTTTTTTTAAAAGGGAAATTGAAAGAAAATGTATGTTTTGTTTTTAAATGTTAGTTTTTTTCCATACAAATAATCAAGGTGCTATCCATAATCAACCCAACGATGCCTCCATTTCATAAATGTGTGGAAATTTTCATGTGCTAAAAATCATCAAATATCTGATTGGCAATGAACATTGTAATGTTTATTACTCAAAATCAAAGGTTCACAAATCAATGCCATTACTTCATGGCTCCATTATAATGAATGATGAACGTCTGTTAATAACCATTGATGGGAAATGGTTGGAAGCATTTGTGCATATAACTAAAGCTACATTCTTGAATTTGCCTTGTTTAATTCAAATTGAACTTCATTTCAATTCACACTTATGCCAAATTTTTATTATCGCCCACATCTATATTTATTGGTTTTCATGAAGATGTTTTTAACATTTAATTTCAGATGTAAAATCTAATGTGCATGATAAGGATTTAGGTGTAGTTCCTTTGATTATTGTTATTATTAATTATATCCAACGTAGTGTCAAACACAAGCTTGTGTTAAAATCAATTTCTAAAAAAAATAAAAATCTTAAACATTTAATGTTGTCGATATTTTTGAGTTTACCCATCTATTATTGTTTTTATTATACACATAGTTTGTATATGCAAAAAATTTGTATTTCATAATTTTGGTTTGAACAACCTTTAATGTGAACAACAAATATGATTTAATTTTCTAAAATAATAATCATGGAAAAGTACTTGTACCTCAACTTCCATTCAAAGTAACTTTGTGTGAATATTTTATAATGTAAATTATTATACGTGTTTTTTTTTCCTTCCACAAAGAAACTTTCCAATGTAAACAAGTTTTTCAATGCAAGCAATTTTCACTATAGACAAATTTTCGAGTAAGCCATTTCTCGATGGAGTTTTTTTAAGCATTTATAAATTTTCAATGAAAATTAATTTCAATTTTTAATAGTTTTCCATCATGTGTATGTTTGTAATTATGTCTACAATTATTTTGGTGTGCTTATGTTTATAATTATGTGAGTGCACTTTGTGTGTATATCAATAGTACATGTGGGTGACTTTATGTGCATGAAAAAAAATGAAAACGATTATGTGTAAAAGTGTGACATGTGGCTTTGTGTAAGTGGGAGTTCATATTACTTTATGTGGGTGAAAATGATTGAATTTGTGTATGTGTGATTATGTGGGTGTGCATGTCGGCAGGTGGGAGGGTGTGATTTTGTTTACATGTGTCCCTTTAAATTAAATTATAAATGGAAAAATTTACATCAAATCTTCTTGATTCATAATTTGAACTTGTATTGAAGTAAACAATTGTCTTTTTAAATCTATATTATAATTATAATTATCATCTATTCCAATGAGGCAAAATAGAATGGCACATTTAAATCAATTTTTATTATCGAATACAAAGAAAACCCAACAATGTCACATTCCAAAATAAAGTCCAATTTTTTTGTTTGATTCGCATCAAGGTATGGTCATAAAGGAACATAAATATGTGACAAAAATGACACAAAATGTTACAATGGGTAGTTTATGGGAAATTTTCATTACAACTTTTTGTATAAAAAATATTTACAAAGGTCAATTTACATTTGGAGTAAAATATCAAAACGCATAATGTTTCAATGTGGAATGGATTTTCAATATGTTCCCTTAATTATAATTTATAGCTTTTAACATTTTGAACCAACTAAATATGTTAAAAGTGTACCTAAGTTAAACATCTTTTTCCAAATAACAGTGTGAGAAATCATGTTCATTGAAACCACGCATGAGAAACGTCATTTTCAAATATTTTCAAGCCATTAAACAAGTTTTTTTTTTGTTTAAAAAGATTAGTTACTATGTTTTTTAAATGTTTTTTGGATTAATTAAATTGATTCCAAATTATTCACATGATCCCATGATATATTTCGGATGTTGTTTTATAATTAACTCAACAATTTTAACACCAATTTAAATTACTACTTCAAAACATCAAAAACCAAGCACTAATTACATTTGTTGCGACTCCTATTAGCATGGATGCACCCTTTTGCAAACCAATTTTGCATTATGATTTGAATGAAGCTTTTGATTTTACATTGATGGACATTTTAAAAAACAATTGGAATTCACCATTAGATTATGTTGTCTCATTATTCAACATTTATTGCAACACAAATATTACCCAAAAAATTAAATTTTCATTTAACATGTACAATTAATTTTTAATCCATTCATTTTTTTCCTAATAATGATATTTTGACTCCATTCATTATAATGCCATTTACAAAAGTCTACCACAATTCCTAATACTCAAATGGGACATTCCCATCCAATCATTGATCCTATTGTTACAAAAATATGAAAAAGATAATACTTTGATCAGGTAACAATACTTTATGTTAATGATATTTTTTACTTATATTACCCATATTTAGGAATAGGCTTAATAGGTTGAAAATGTAAGCAAGTTGTTAAATTTAAAAAGTGACTTAACCAATTATTTAACCTAACATGTAACATTAACTTGACTAGTTATTGAACCTGGTAGGTAATATTATACTAAGTTAATAACACTAGTTGATAGGTTAGTCAACTAGTAGTTTGCAAAACAATTGGCAAAATAAGTAGTTAAAACAATGTAGTTAAATAGGGTGTAGCTTTTTGAAATTTTGGATTATTAGTTTAGATACTAGCTAATGACTATTTATAATGGTCATTTATGATTATTATCTTTGAAATAGCTAGTATAAGACTAGGAGGATAGACATGTTTGAGGACTTTTGATTTCATTTATGATTGTATGTTTCATTCTTTCATTTTTGGAACATGAATCATTATCTTTCAACCAACTTTCTTTACATTTTTTTTAGTAATTTGTGTACATGTTACTTTTAAATTTGTAGATGGTTTAAGTTTTGTTAATCTTTGCATGTACTTATTGCTGAAAATTCAAAAGTTGAACAACCTTAATGGGAATAAAAAAAACTTATTAACAACTTATCAAAAACTTGTCCAAATCTAACTTATTTTACAAAAAACATTTAAATTCATTAACATGTTTGCAAATATCACAAAAACAAGATGTCAAGATCAAAAATTCAAAGTCACAATGAATATTTCACAAATGGCAAATTTCAATTCTCATATATTGAATGTACTTCAAAAAAATCAAATAACCAATTCTTGCAAAACATTGTGTTTAATCAAATAAAGTGTCCAACATCATGTGAAATAAATGAACATGTATTATTCAATATTATTGACATCTATAATAAAAATATGAAATGTCCCCATAATTTCATGTTTTTGTTATGAGAGGTTATGTTTCTTAAAACAACTTAAATATTTTTCAACTACATTGTCAAAACAACTTTTTATATGTTTTCAAATTCAAATAAAACCTAATTCAACATCATACATATGTACAAGTTGTTCACATAACATCAACAAAAGTAAACAAGCTTGGTAGAAGTGAAATTTAATCCTTGTAAAATTATTTCACACTACTGTAACAACATATTTGCATTATAATATGCACACATTCATAACTTTCACCTTCATTTTAAACACACCTAACTCTACAATTCATTAAAACACTAGATTCATGGTTATTTCATATAACCAGAATTTGCAATTCAAAGTATAATGTTGAAAAATCCAAAGACAAAATTACAATTCATTACATTACATTTTTTATATTATAGAAGATTCACACAACAATATGGATATGGAAATTGTTAAAGAAGTCTATACTTATTTATTTTACTGAAAAAAACTTCATTAAAATTACAAAAAAATTCCATGTTATGTGGAAATGAAATTAGAACAACAAAATAAAATCTTTGGTATCCAAAAAAAAATCTATGGTTTTTTTACTACAAAGCCCGTACGACTCCTTTTACTCTTCCCAAAACTATGTGTCTAAAAATCCCCTCCTTCTTAAAATTCTTCCTTTTAGGCAATCCCAAGTCACATCATCATGGTTCCAAAAACAACAAAAATTCCAAATTCAAACTAATAATGTTCCATGATTAATCCCTATCTAAATGCCTTGTTCATCCAAACCATGTACTCATCTTACCCCTTTAACATTACCCCCTCTATACTTTGGATTTCGTCCACAAAATCTTTATAAAATGACAAAAAATGAAATGAAAATATTTCGTATCCTTCTAAACATCTATCTCTTTTACTACAATCTGTAATTTCAACCCTAAATTCATTAGCTCTATGGTCAACCAAATTCTTTTCCAACTCCTTTGTAAAATATTCATCTACAACCTCCCACCATTCCTTAAATTCTACTTCAAAATCCTTCATCTTGTTCTTTGTCCTCATTGAGGTATAGTACTCCAACATTTGTTCATAATATTTTAGCCTTTTTTTAACACCAACTAGATCCATATTCTTTTTATGTTCATGTGTAATCTCCAACTATGCTTGTAAGTGTTGCAAATTTTTTTTAATACTCCTTTTCCTCCATCAACTTCTCTCTTTCTATCTCTATTGTTTTTCTTTTAAGCTTTTCAGATTGTGGCAAAGATGCATTCTTTAGATTCACCAATTCCAAATTTGTCAAAATATCCTCCTTCTCCTTCTTTTCCTTAGTCAATGCTTTCACCCAACTACCCAAAGCCTCCTATTATTGCTTATGAAGCAACAATGCCTTTGTCCACTTTCTTTCTATGGTTTCCTAGATTTTAGCCTTCTGCTTTGAATCATGCAGTTCTCCATCTTGTGACTTCAGCCATGTTATGCTACCCTTGAACTCCTCATTCTCATCCTACAATTTTTTATTGAACATTTTAACCTTTTGCCTAGCTTTTACCCTATTCTTCCTCTAGATTCCCACATTATGTTTATACCCTTTCTGGAAGTCTTTCTCCTTATACAATTCCTCCTGTAGTACTACCTTCTCCTTTTCCCTCATGGCCAATCTATTTTTCAAACTCCATATTCAAACCTCCATATTCAAACCTCCATATTCAAACTCCCCATACTCAAACTTACAATTGCCAAAGTTTGAAATTCAACTGCCTTTTATGCTTACATTATTTCCACAACTACTCCTCTATAGACTTTGGTGTATTTATCTATGTCGTACGATTTTGGATCCTTTTATACATGATCCCATCTCTTGCACCAATATGCTCCCCAAGTCAAATTCAAATGAAAATCCTTTTGTAAATCCTAGTCAATTAACTGGTACTTATAATTATGATGGCTTGAACTCTATAAAAGAAAGCTTTGTTACTAGTCTTTTCGTTTACAGTCCAATATTTTGTAAACCTTCTTGTGCTTATTGTTGTTACTATTGCAAATGTTGTTATAAATGTTGGAAAAGTTGTGGACTTCTAAAGGTATCCATCCAATCTTCATATACATCCCCATCAAGGTGCAAATGTTCCTTGCCCTTTGGAAATCTTATGTCATGTTCCCTCTCAACTTCCTACTTCTCCCTCAATTGTCTCTCCTATGGAGATGTTATCTATGGTACCTCTCGCTTCTGCTCCTTCAATTGTCACTCATGTGGAGATGTCATTTGTGGTATTTTTATAGTTTGCCTAGCTACTTGTACCATTGTTAGCATTGTAGATGGTTCCACTTTACCCTTCATCATTTTTTGTGCCCTTGATTTCATGCTCTCTTGTTCCCTTTTCACTACTGAGTCTTAGGCTCCTCTTTCCTCAACTTTGTTCTTCCTCTTCAAAGCATTTTTTAGTGAATCTATTGTAACCTTCTTTATATTTTCTAGTGTTTTCTACATCTCCTCCCTAATTCTTTTAACCATGGTTTTTATGGATTCTCCTTTTAATGCACAAACATATACTAAGAGATTTTTGCTAATACCAAGGAAGACTAACAAGTATCTTTTTCATCCTCCTTATTCTCCTTGACATACTTATACCATTGATCTAACTCACTATTTAGACTATTGAATATAATCTATGCCCAATTTACCTTTTGCCCTTTTTCTGCTTTCACCAATGTAATAACATTCTTGTTGCTAAAATATTAAACCTTTTCCCTTTGATAAATGATAAATATAATGGCAAAATACCTGACATAATATGACAAACCCATACTCTTTGCATTCCACTAATCTATAGAAGAATTTGTAAGTGCAAGTCTACAACTTTGTAATGGTTGGGCTGCTAGTGACTTACTAACCTTTCCTTTAGGGTCTTCTATAGACCCTTTTGCACATATTTTAAAGACTTCTATAATCAATTGTTTACTAATGGCATACATTTTACCCTTATGCCCAAAATAAATATTTGTGCCTTTGATCAAAAATGTGTTCAGAAATTTCAACATGATGTTGAACATCGATGCTTGTCAATCCATTAGAAACAAAGGAACAAGCCTTGCTTTAGAAGCCCAGTTTTCTTCCTCAACAATATCCTTTCAATTTTCCATCCACTCAACATGCCTATCATAGTTTTGTTTCGTTTATGTCCACATGAATCGCTCAAGATCTAGAATTTTAATACCTTTCTCTAAAAGTGTAATTATGTTTAGGATTGCACATGGGTCACCATCCATTTCATTTTGTTTCACAATTTTTCGTCTTCAAAGTCTATAGATCACTCTGTAATCCTTATGGCATCAATTGCTTAGACCTTTGATACTTTCTAACATACCCTTCTTATTTCTAAATTGAAAAAAAAACCACTCATTTGAGTATTCTCCTCTATAATACAACAACAAAATTTGTAGAAAACCTTCTTGTTACTATAAATAAAAATTTAAAAATAAAAATAAAAATTCCCCATAAGATGGTCGCCAAATGGTAGAAGTGAAATTTAATTCTTGGAAAATTATTCCACACTACTATAACAACAAATTTGCACTTCACATGCATACATTCACTATTTTTGCCTTGATTATCAAAACACTTAATATTGTCATTCATTAAAACACCAAAGTCATGGTTATTTCATATGACCAGAATATGCATTTCAGAATACATTGTAAAAAACTCCAAACAGAAGATTAGAATTCATTTCGTCATATTTTAATATTACAAAAAAATCACACAATGATATGAACATATAATTCACTGTAGAAGTTTGTGCTTCTTTTTATTATTGAAAACATGAATCAAAATTATAGCAAAATGCCATGTTTTGTTGAAATGAAATTAAAACAACAAATAAAATTTATGGTATATCAAAATAGAATCTGTGGTCTCCAATTACGAAGTACCTATAGCTCCTCCCACTTTTCCTAGAAATTGTGTGTTTAAAAATAATCTTACTCTTCTCTAAATTTTTCTTTTCTAGGTAGTCCTAAGTCACATTATCATGACTCAAAAACCAACAAGAATTCAAAATTCAAAACTACAATGTTCCATGAACAATCCCTATCCTAAATGCCCTATTTGACACACCCCCAAGCTCCTTAATGTGTTTATTTGTAGTTGAAGCTTTTGCACTTCAACTTGAGCCATTTGTACCTCCTTTTGAAGTTTGTTTGCTTTCACCATGAGCACCTTTCAATCTTGGTAATGAGTCTACCAAGCTTATTCAACTACCTCCTTCTGAAAGGCTAACACACTCTCATGTTCTTGCATTGTATTTTCCATCTCCTTTAGCCTTTCATGCATGCTCCATTGCTCATCTTTGAGGGCTTGAATCTCCAAACTTTATTGTTTAATCTCTCTTTAAAAGTTTGCTATGTGTCAACATTGCTCAAACGTTGATCTTCTCCAATAGCTACTTCTATAACCTTGTTCACAACATTGAACATTATAACAAGCTTATTGGCATCTACAACAGGTTTACTAGCATCCCCCTCTTGAGGTAATGATACTTCTTGTGATCATTTTGCTTGGAGTTGTTAATGATGTTCCTTTTTTTCCTTCCTGTTTTTTAGCATAATGGCATTAATGTCCACAATGATTTTTTCTTTCTGCTTAATTTTTTTTTTTTCCTCTTGTAACATTTTTTGCTCCCTAGCAAACAACTCTTAGTAGTAATATCCTATAATGGTCAAATCGGGTACGACCAAGGTGTTAGTCAACTTTCTAGCCTTATGTCGAACTGCTACCAATTCCTTCTACAACTTTTGAGAAAACCATGTTGCCCAATTCACTAGTTCTTTCTCAATAGTTAAGATCACAGAAACTAAGGAACAAGGGGTGAACATGTTGCCTTGATGAAATGTCAATATTTTTGTCAATGCTTCTAATCTTTCGACTCTTGCCTTCCCGTCAACTTGGGTAATCATATACCCTGATTGAGAATGTAGTGATCTTGTTGTGTATTTACAAAATAGGTGGCAATAACATTGTTGTACCCCTCTTGTGCTCTCGCCATCAATCCTTCACAAGGTAATTTGAATACCTTTACTATGCTCTCCTCGCCTATGTTGATTTGTCGTCTTTATAATTTGACATACTGAATGTCATAGTTGAAACTACAAATCAACTCTTTTGCCAAAGGTTCATTGATATGAGTTTAATCAAGTTTTTTCAATGATGCAAGACCCACCTTCTTGGCCCATGTTCCTTCCTGAGTGTCTAAGGCCCAAATACTAACATGAGTGCATCCCAAGAAAATAACCTTCCTTAACTCAACCACAGTTGGCAGCTACTCTACCAGTTTGATCCTTTGTCGCTTAGTGCTTGAATAAGTCATGCCAACATCAACTTCATGTTCATGCTTCATCTCTCCAACCTCAAGAACTTGCTCCTTATACAAATTAAACCCCAAATCTAGAAAACAATAATGTAACATTGATAAGGTGGTTTTGGCAATTCTTTGTATATCCCTACAAATAGATAATCAAACCTAATTGTAGTATTACAATTTCAAAACAATGTTGTTTCCTTGGAATGTTAGGAACCAACCTTTTTTTTTTTTTTTTGAGGTACTCCCAAATTTGTAGTTAGGTCTCATCATGATTAGGATTATTTTTTTTTGCATTCCTTTTTTAAGATCTTTTGAAAGTCTTTTGGTGGTGAGTCGATTTTTTCACAACATCACTTATCCTTTTATTTCTTCTCTCTACAGCAAAAATTGAATGCTCCTTTACTTATGGTCTTTACATGTATTGTTGTTTTAGAACTATTGTCTCCATTATCATTTGACTCCTCTCCACTATCTTTTACATTGACTCCTCACTCACAAACGACTTTCTACATGCTTGCTCCTACAAAACTAGATACAACTTGTCCCCTCACATGTTCTTTGGATACTACTTTACCATTAAACTCACATGTAGTGAGTTTGAACCAAGTTGTATATGGCTCTATGAAGCTTTCAATTCTATTTTGATTTTTTCATGCAAAAATTTCCCTAGCTTGCGTCCCATTCACTCACACGCTCATTATCTCTTCCAAGGCACTTTTTCCACAAGTAGTTTTGATGCTTGCTTTTTTCAATTCTATTAACTCGTCAAGACTCAATAAAGTATCTAAGGGCCATACTGACCGTAGTTCATTTGATGATGTTTTTAATATCCTAGTAATAGCCTTTCTATTTTTCCTTGTGGGGTCTAGTTTAAGTGGTTGTAATGAACTTTCTTTATAGCCTTTTTCTCTCAAGGCATAGTTGGTAAGGTATGATAACTTTTCTTTTTTAAGTTTAGTTTTGTAACTTCTACTCTTGTTTTTCTTTCATTATATTTTTACTCCTTTTCCTCTACCCAAAAATATTCATCATATATGAGTTTAGGTATGGAATCTATCCATGGAAGTTTTATAGGTTTGGGCACAAGCCTAGCTTAATCTTTTAGGTTTAGTAGTTGGAGATTTGTTACGATGGTACCTACTAGGATATTTTTCAACATAGACATTGGCCACCATAATGTCAACCACTACACTTTTGGAATGATATTATTTTAATTGTTGATATTTACTCTCTCTACCTCATCATCACCTAAAATAATTAATTCAACATTGTTATTATTAAAAGTTTGATGTTCTTTATAAGGACCCTTCCAAGGTAACTTAAATATACCTCCCTTGATTGTAATTGTTTTAAGCATCCACAAAATTAAATCACCTTCACATATACTTTTGAATTTCCCTTTTTCATCCCAATTTTCCTTCCTAAATAAATGTATATGATTAATATTTTCATCATCATGTCAACGTTCTTCATCTCATCAAATTAGATCACTAGTAGAAAATGATCATTTTGCAACTAGTCCATGTGACTAATTTTTAGTTGCAAGCAACTAAAATCTTAATAGTCAGATTGGACAAGTCGCATTGACACTAGTCGTAAACAACAACAAATTTTAGATGAAAGAAAAAATCAATGAAATATGCCTTCATCCTTTGACTGGTCATATACATATTGTCGCTTGTAACTAAGATGCAACTTTTTTTATGAACAATGGGAACAAGTCACAAACGACCTATAATTAAACATTTTATCCCATATGTTTTGGCTTTCATTCTCATTTTGAAAATTATATAATTAAGAAGGTAAGTGATAACTAACTAACTAACTAATTAGCTAACTAATTAACTAATAAAATTACTAATTATTTATATTAATATTCATCAATATCTTATGATTATATTATTAATTATATTATTAATTATTAATTATATTATTAATTATTAATTATATTATTAATTATTAATTATATTATTAATTATTAATTATATTATTGGCTAGATAAATAATTTTTAAAAATTATATATATACTATAATAATCTATCAACCAATTTAATTAACTAATAATTGGCTTATATTGAAATAATTAGCTAATTATTAATAACTAATAAATTATTATTTCATAACGAAATAAATTAATATAATAACAATTATATCCAATATTTAATAATTATTAACTATTAATTATAAATATTGAGTGCTATTTTTTTATATCTAATAATATAATTAAGACCTATCCTAGGCTAGCTATTTTATTATAATTATTCCCATTATTATTTTCATTTATATAGTTAGTAATAAATATAAATGTAGATATTTAATAGTAGCAATAACATTAATTCAATGATTATTGTAGTTAGTTGGTAGCCAAGGTTCACTATTTTATTTTTATTATTCATATTATTACTTCACTCATTAAAGTTATTTATGAACTATTACAATAGATATTTTATTATTTTTTAATAAATATATTTTTCCTTTGAAAATGATTTTTTCATTTGTATAATAATTTGTTAGATTTCCATTCTAATTAATATACTAATAATTATAAAATAATAAAACTGAAAATAACAATTATATATCATTATATTAATATAATAATACTCAAAAATTGATTACTTACAATAATAATAATAATCATAATAATGTAATCTATAGTTAACATAGGTTAGCTATTTTAGTATAAGTAATATAATTACTATTATGTATTATTATGTAGCTTATTAGAACTATTATGATTTATTTTAATTAATTTTTCATTTTTACTAAATAAAAATTAATTCTATAAATACATTAGTCATTTGAAAATAATTTACTAATAAGATGTTAATATATATATTTTTTAAATACATGTAATTAGTATAAATGTATAATATAATATCAACACAAATAATAGAAAATGTCATTTGTAATAATTTTAAGAAATATAAGAAGATGGTTTGAATAAACTTTTAATATGGACATAATATATTTAGTAATTTTACATAAAATTTTAATATACTCATAATATACACTATTTAATGTAACCATAATATCAAGGCCATTTATGCTAATAGTAATATTTGAATACACATCTAATATGGTTGTTCATATAAATTCAAAATATACATTTATAAATCTTAATACACCTAACTATATTCCTTAGAATTCACAAAATACACCTTTGTATACTCATAAGGTTACAACTAAATTGGTCACATTTGCAACTAATGGGACATAAATTGTTCTCCTTGGATGAAAATTAAACTAAATGTTGTTCACATGGAAGGATGAACACTAAAATAGTCGCAAACTAGTTGCATTATAGTCACAAATATGACCAACGGAAGAAATAGTTGCAAAAATGTCCAAATGTAGTTGCAAATAACTAATAGTTGCATGTAGTTGCAAATATAATGGTTACATTTTGGCCAATTTCTATTAATGGATCTTCCATTCTTACATGGATGGCTTGATCAAGATCTTATGTTGGTGTATCCCTAATTCTTTTGGTGGGAACCATAAATTCAACTAGCATAATGGGTTGAGTGCCATAAACTAATTCAAATGGCGTAAGTTGTGTAGTAACATTATATGTTATTTGATATGCCCAACCATAGTGTTGTAAAAAGCATAATGTCCTAGCTGGTATGATTAGAATTAACTAGTTTAGCCAAAATATTTCCCTAAGTTTTATTAGTCGATTCAACTTGTCCATTTCCTTAAGGAGAGTAGGTGGTTGACTTGTGATGTATAATCATAAATTCCTCCACCTGTACTTCAATGGTTTTGTTAATAAAATGACTTCTTTGATCACTAACAAAGTGGGTGGGACATCCAAACCTAGTTATAACGTTTTCATAAATGAATTTGGTTGTGCTCTTTGTTGTATTATCCTTAAAAGCCTTAGCCTCTACCCACTTAGTGGTGTAGTCAATGGCTATAATGATATGTTGGTTACTAGTATTCTTAGATATGGGTTTGATAGGTCCCATAAAATTTAAACCCCACTTCACGAAGGGTTCAAATGCCATAACTATTTTGAATGGTCTTTTGCCACTTTGCCACATAGGTTCTAATCATTGATAGATGTCACATCATTGGCACAAGTTGGTAATGTCTTTGTGAATAATCAGCCACTAGTAGCTTGTTGACATAATTTTCTTCATTGTCATATTGCTACCATAATGACCTCCAATTGGCCCTTCGTGGAATTCTTCCAAGACTTTAAAAGCTTTAATGGGTGTTAAACACTACCTCAACACTCCATTTAATATTAGTTTATGCAAATGGCCATCATATAATTTGTATGGCCTTGCTTTAATCACCCATTAGCTTTTTTTTTTTTGGGCATATCATTGTAAAAATAACCCTTCTTGAAATAATTAATTATTTGTCCATACCAATCAATTTATATACCAAACAATTGGGCATTAAGCAATTGATCTTCAATTCCAATAGTTAATTATCCATGATTAATTTTGGATAATTGATTAGGTAAAAAATGCACTCGACCTGGCTTAAATATTATTTTGAAATCACATTCTTGTAATAATAATAACCATTTAATAATTCAGCTAATGTCTATTGGTTTATTAACCAAATATAACAAAGCTTAATGATCCACAAAGAATGTGAAGATGTTAAAGGGGTAGGATGATTACATGATTTGGATGAATAGTGTTACAACCCTAGCCTTGGGCTTGCGACTAAGGCAAAAGGCTTGCAAGGGTGTGGGCCAAGACTAAGCTCGGGAGTCGCATTCTCATGCCCCCAAAAATGCAAAAGTGACGCGCTCCCAAGTCACGGGGTGAAACCCACTTGAGGGTTTCACAAAGTCAAGTTGCGGAAAGTTGAACTTGGTAGCACGCTCCCGGCTTCCAACTCTAGAAAGGGGTAGAGGGTTGAGTTGGGAGCCCCGGGATTAGACTAGGAAGAGGGACTAGCTTAGC